>Ga0160428_1000037_pt1 | contig 168344 bp, 142 predicted proteins | sample SolpanmetagenomM_FD_108198 | JGI IMG/M metagenome (GOLD analysis project Ga0160428, IMG submission 108198) | Solar panel surface microbial communities from Lawrence Berkeley National Laboratory, California, USA - M | ecosystem: Engineered > Built environment > Solar panel > Unclassified ... | reverse complement strand
TTATCGATCCCATCCTAGGCTCCGGCTACGCCACCATGCTCGCGGACGACTTGGAAGCCATAGTCCCTCGATTTCACAAAGATCCTTAGGTTCTTAGGCGGGGAACATTGCCAGTCGCCATCTCCCCGCCGCGTCGATCAGGGCCATTCTTCCATCTTCATCTTCAGTCGCTTGCCTCTTAAGAAGCAATAAAGCGAGCGGCTGAAAAGACAATGACCGAAGAAACTAGGCCCGGGCCTACGAGCGCCCAGCCGTCCCACGTCAACGTGGAGCCTGCCCCCGCAGCCTCCCCCGCCTCCAGCGAGATCACCGTTGGAACCATCGACATCGCCAGCTTGATCGCAAACTCCGCCGAAAAGGCCGAGAAGCGACGCAAGGCCATGCTCAGGCACGTGCTCGACAACGACGACAAGCGATCGCGGCTCCCTAACCGCGTGGCCTTCCGAGCGGACCCCGAGTCCATGATGGACGCCCGGTTCGTGGACGACCTGCTCTCGGAGGCCCGAGGGCAGCAGGGGGTGTTCGTCTCGACGGACGACCCCGGCGCGTTCGAGTTCGCCCTCGCCGAGACGCTCCGCACCGAGATCGGTCTCCTATGGGAGCAGATTGAGCGGGCCATGAACATCGTCGACCCCAGCCGCCAGGTGCTCGTGCTCTTCGGGACACCTATCTGGCTCACCGAGGAGGATGGCGAGGGCAAGAAGCTCCGCAAGCCGTACCACCTCGTTCGCCTCAAGCGGCAACGCGCCGGCATTGACCGAAAGGGACTGCGGCTGGACCTTCCGTCGAAGCCCACCGAGGTGGCCCCGGCGTGAGGAATCCCACCCGATCCCGGATGGGCGGTCTCTTGAAAAGCCTGCTGGCCTCGGCGAAGGCGAAGGGCTGCCAGTCCACGCCGTGCGCCCGACACCCTCGCGACCTGAAACGCGACGAGATCCTGGCCCTCGACATCTGGGGAGGCTTTAGGGAGGTCGTGTTCGTCTACGAGGCGGGCACGGGGCTGCTCTACCGGGTTCCCCTCGAACCGGGCCAGAGCGAGGACCTGCACGTCGACGTGCGCGACGAGCTCGCGACCATGGATCCTAGGAAGGCCAAGGCGGTAATCCTGTTCGACCCGCCCCGCATCGGACCTCTGAAGGGTCAGGTCCACTTCGGGCTCGTCGCCTGGGAGGAGCCACGAGGCCGCTCCGACGAGGAGGCGATCCTGGTCTACCCGCCTCTGGTCTACCCGGTCGTGCCGATCGCCTGAGGACCCGACCCGCGCCCGGAGTCCGTCTCCGGGCCGCCCCTTCCGAACGGTCCCTAAAGGCCGTGCCCACCGCCGTCGGTAGCCGACGACCCTAACCCCATCACGCAAACCAAATGATCACCGACCCTACCGATGCGACCGAGGCCGCGATGGCCTTCGAGTCTCAGCACTATCCACACTCGACCCCTGAAACGCGACGCCTTCTCTTCCACGCACGAGGAGCCATTCGTCGGTTCCTCGATTCCGACCTGGGCCTCGCGCGCCATCGTTAACCCGACCATGAGCCTGTCCGTCTTCGCTCCCCACAAGTACAACCCCGGCCAAGGGAATCCGTACGCCATCGCCACCCGCCTTCTCAACCCGAAGGAAGCCCGACCGAAGAAGAGGCCGGGAGTGTGGTTCGTCTGGCGATTCCGAAGCGTGTTCGTCCACCAGAGCCTTCTCGCCTCGTCCGTCGTCGGCCAATCCTTCGGCCTCGATCTCGACCTGATGCGCCTCGACGTCGAACAGGCGATCCACGCCCACGGCGGAAAGGCCTACGACATGACCGTCGCGCTGTCGCAACGGTCGGTTCTCCGGCTCATCGAGAAGCAGCTCAAGGCCGCGAAGGCTAAGCCGACCGTGACCCCAGCCACGTCCACAGCGCCCTCGACGCCCTGACCGACCAACGACCAACAGGACCGCTTAAGCGGCCACAAACACGCGAGGGGCGGGAGATCCGAAAGGAGTTCCCGCCCCTATTCCGTTTCAGGACACCCCTAAAATGAACAACCTCAACCACAACGTCAAGACTATCCGCGCCCGCGCCTACGTGCGAGTCTCCCACGTAGGCGACCGCAAGGACACCCTCCAGTCGGACGCCATGCAGCTCGACGAGGCCAAGCGTTATGCCGATTACCTCGGCTTCAGTTTCGACGAAGAAGCCTCCAAGACGAACGCCGACCTCGACGTTTCGGGGTTCCGCAAGTCCTGGAGGCAGCGGCCCGGACTGATGTCTCACTACGAGGCGGCCCGCCGAGGGGAGTTCAACGTGCTGGTCTTCTACAAGATCTCGCGTTTGGCCCGCAACGTCCGCGAGGCACTCGACATGATCGATGCGTTCGAGAAGGTGGGCGTGAGCTTCCACTTCGTCGCGGAGAAGATCGACAGCACGTCCGCCCAAGGCCGTTTCCTGCGTAATGTGCTTCTGTCGGCTGCGGAGATGCAGAGCGAGGACATTTCGTCGTTCCTCAAGTCGACGGTGGCCCGCCGTGCCCGTGAGGGTCGTCTGCAAGGCGCGACCCCCGTCTGGATTCGTAAGATCGGTAAGGGGAAGGAAGCGCGGTACGAGATCGTGCCCGAGCAAGCCGAGAACATCAGGCGACTGATCGAGCTGCGTCTTCAGGGCACCGGCTACGAGAAAATCGCCCAGCGCCTAAACGAAGAGGGTCGCCGCACAGTGCAGAACAAGTACTGGACGGGGGGCATGACGTTCAAGTACCTCCAACCCCACTACGTCGAATCGATGTTGGGAACGGGGTTCTACGGACGCGGCACCAGCGAGGAGTTTCGGATCCCCGGCGCCTACCCATCCATCCTCACGCAAGAGGAGGCAGACCGCATCTTAGCGGTGCAACAGATCTACAGCGAGGACTACGGTCGCAAGCCTGTGCAAGGCTTGGACTGGATGACGAACAAGAGGAAGAAGGTCGGTCGGCGCAGCGCCGACGCGGTCCACATCCTGAGCGGCATCCTGTTCTGCCCCTACTGCGGGGCCCGCATGGTCATCCACATGACGTCGGCCAAGGAGAAGAGAGCCGTCCCCGTCCGGTATATCTGCCCGCGCTACATCAGCTCAGCGGAACTCCACCGCAAAGGACTGAGCATCGTCAACGCTTCGAGCATGGAGGACGCCGTGCTTCGGGTGCTCCGGGGAGTCCTGGCGATGCCGCCCACCCTTCTTGAACCCAAGCCCCGAAAGGCACAGAAGAAGGGCAACGATCTCGCGGCGGTCCAAGCCAAGATCGACCGGCTCGTCAACCTGCACCTGGACGGGAAGATCCAGGACGGCGACTTCAACCGGATCTACGCCGAGCTGGTGGCGGAGAAGGAGAGCACCCAGAAGCCGACGGTCAACGATCCGACGGAGGAGCAGCTCGCTCAGGCGATGGAGCTGATGGCCAAGGGCGAACTGACCCGCGAGGGGCTTCGCCAGCTTCTGCTCATCATGGTCGAGAGGGTCGAGGCTCCCATCATGATCGAGGGCGTCACGATCCGGCCCGACCGTAGCACGCTCCGAAGGCTCGCGAGGGTCAAGATGAGGTTCCCAAACACCGAGGGCGTCGAGGAGTACCTGTCCGCGATCTACATGGACGAGTACGGCGGGACCAGGACGCACATCCCGGTCAAGGAAGGCGAGGAGCCGAATCTGAAAGCCCTGATCGGAGATCGACCGAAAAGCAGGATCATGTAATGACCAACCGTAATAGTACGACCAAATAGGATGATCTGTACTTGGAATCGCATAAACCCCGAGTTCAACGACGCCTAAGAAATAAGGTTTGTTAAGTGTAAGTGCTCATACGGCTCGACTAGCCGTGACATAGCACCAACGTGAACCTCTATGATCTGGGAGGGCTTTACAGGCAACGGTAAGGAAAAAGCCGAACGAAAGACCCTTCCAAATCTGCCATGAATCATTACTTTGTTTTTCAAGTGTGCTCTGACGATGTCTGCATCAAAGCACGCAACATCGGCAATACCAAGCCGGGATTCGTGATCTCGCTTATCTTGAGATGATGCAGTGTCAAAATATCGGAGTATTTCCGGGCCATAAACCTTCGCAAGGCTCTCGGCTACAAAGCGTCTGTTAGCATCACCCTTGTTGTCCCAGAGTTGAAAAACGGTATGGAGGAAGTCTCGCCCATCAACTGCTAGATGTTGTTCATCCTGCTCTAGTTCTATCGTCACAGGAATGTCTCCTTCCCTGGCATAACACCAAGCTCCTTCGATGTCACCACACGCGTACGTGATTGGAAATGAGGGAGTTTCGCTCAGTACAGTGCGAATACGCTGAGGACTTGAGAGAAGGTCTAAAGATCGAGACTTAATGTCTGCAGCTCGGTGCCATGAATAGGACTGTTTGCCAACAAAGTCGTCCGGTATTCCAACTTGCTTCGTTTCTTCCTGGATCGAAGTGTAATTGTCTAGTTTTGCAGCGATACCTCGATATAAAGTGACCATCGTTTACATACTCGCTTTGACGTTTCTGCAGGTCGGATATGCCGTCTGGTTGCTATTGAGCGGAGGCGCCTTGCCGATCTCGGTATTGGATCGCTTCCGCAAGCTGGGTCTTGGTGACCTTATCCAGCCCCGCTAAGTCGGAGATCGTGCGTCCCACCTTCAGGATTCGATCGAAGACGCGGGCGGAGAGGCCCATCTTGGACGAGACGAGGCGCATGAACTCCTTGCTCTCCTCATCCAGGACGATCAGTTCCCGCATCTCCTTCGGCGTCATCTTGGCGTTGACCTTATGCGAGCCGATTCGAATCGCCTGACGCTCGCGGGCCTTGACGACCCGCTCCTTGATGGCCTCGCTGCACTCCCCGTCTTGCGCTCCGACCAGTTCGTCAGGCTTGAGACGGGGCACCTCGATGTGGAGGTCGATCCGGTCACGAAGCGGACCGCTGATACGGGCTCCATAACGCTCGCAGGCTCCCACACCCACGCACCTCGCTTCCGGCATGCCCTTGAACCCACAGGGACAAGGGTTCATGGCGGCGATGAGGATGCACTCGGCAGGAAAGGTTACGGTATCCGCTACTCGTGAGACGGTGATGATCCCATCTTCGAGAGGCTGGCGCAGCCCCTCCATAGTGGTGCGTTGGATTTCCGGGAACTCGTCCAGGAAGAGAACCCCGTGGTGGGCGAGGGAGATCTCGCCGGGCTTGGGGTTCTTGCCGCCGCCGACGAGGGCGGCGTGGGAGGCGGAGTGGTGGGGCGAGCGGAAAGGGCGCTCCCAGACGAGGGCGGTGCCGTTCCCCTTCTCACCCGCCGCGCTGTGGACCCGCGTGACCTGGATCGCCTCCTCCAGCCCGAGGGGCGGGAGGATCGTGGGGAGACGGCGGGCGAGCATCGTCTTGCCCGAGCCGGGCGGGCCCGACATCAGGAGGTTGTGGCCGCCCGCCGCCGCGATCTCCAGGGCGCGCACCGCGTGGCGCTGGCCTTTCACGTCGCGGTAGTCGAAGGGATACTCCACCGCGCGGGCCTCCGGGCTCGCGTCGAACTCGACGGGCTTGACCAGGGGCGAGCCGTTCAGGAGCTCCACCGCCTCCAGGAGGTTGCGGACGCCGAACACCTCGACACCCTGGGCCACCGCCGCCTCGGGCCCGTTCGCCTCCGGCACGACGAGCCGGGTGAAGCCCCGCTCCGCCGCCATAAGGGCGACGCTGACCGCGCCGTCGATAGGCCGCAACGCGCCGTCGAGACCGAGCTCGCCCAGGAAGAGGGTGCCCTCGAGCTCCTCGCGCGGCACCTGGCCGGTCACCGCGCACAGGGCGATCGCCATCGGGAGGTCGAGCCAAGGGCCTTCCTTGCGGATGTCGCCCGGCGCGAGGTTCACGAGGATCTTCTTGTTCGGAAAGTCGAGCCCGGAGTTGCGGGTGGCGACGCGCACCCGCTCCTTGCTCTCCTGGACCGCCTTGTCCGGGAGGCCGACGAGGATAAAGTAGCGGTCGCCGTCGGCCTGGATCGGCCCGGTGAGGTCGGCCTCGACCACGATGGGCAGCGCCTCGATGCCCACGAGCGTCGCGGAGTGGACCTGGGCGATCATGGCGGGGTCATTATAGTCGTTTTCAGGGACGCTCGTCGCTCCTCACGCGCGCTTATGAGGCGCAAGAGGCCCAGACCGCCGATGGCGAGGGCCGCAACGGAGGCAGGCTCCGGGACGGGAGCGGCGTGGCCGGTCATCGACGGGCTCGCGCCGCCGACGTTGTAGAAGGTCGCGTGGGTCGAGTAGGCGGAGAGGTCCTTGTCGCAGTAGGTCATCGCGAGGGCGCTCGCACCCGACGTCCCGTCGGCGAGGCTCAGGGCGCCGCCGGTGATCGACGTCCAGATCGCGCCCTGGAGGGCGGCGTTCAGCTTGGCGTCGTCGGCGGCGGTCGCGCCGTACTTGTTGTAGATCTGAGCGGTGTGGGCGTAGCCCTCCCCTGGTGGCGGTGTCCTGGAGGACCGACGATCTGCTTATGCTGATAGATGTGCCCAAGGCCGTCGCATCGTTGTAGAGGTAAAGAGCCTCGCTTTGGGGTTTGATCACCCGCTCTCCGCGCGTGAAGACACCAAAGTCCTCTCCGAACCCGCATCGAGCGACCGGACCAGTCGCTCAGCGCCCAAGCCTAGACCGAGATTGGGTGTTTTCAACGAGGTGCTGGATAGCGGCGTCTCCTGCTGTGAGAAAAATCATGGTTAAGGCGATTAAAAATTTTACATATTTTCAGTAATAATGATATATGATGCACCCATGGCCCTTAGCCTTCTCCGCCATGGCGCTCCTCGCGGCTGGACTTCCTCTGTCGGCACAGACCCCAACCGGCAGTTGGAGGATCGAATGCATTCCGACGGGATCGACGAAAAAGACGTCGACCGCCCCCGGCGGAACGGCGTCCGGAACCACGAACTACTACTTCTGGCAGCCGATTCCGGTTGGGAAGGCCTTGTTCGTCGACAGCGGCTGGAGCGGTTCTCTCGTCGGGACGGGAACCTGGCTCATCCGCGCGACCTGGGTCGACGCCAACGGACGTGAGGGAAGCCAGGCGACGAATCCGCCCCCGCCCCAGAAGTTGGTGCTCAAAGTCAGTTCGACGACGAAGTGGGACTACAGCTCACCCAGTTCGCCGTCCAATTGGTATAACACGTTCAGCGGAGACGCGAACAACGGCTTCGACGACGTCTACCAGAGCTACGCTGACACCTCCTTTGTCAGTGCCTGGGGACAGCGTTCCGGAAGCCACGTCAAGAAGCTCAACGGATCGAGCGGCCTCGTCGAGCTCACCATCTCCCAAAGCCTCTCCGCGAACGTGTCGGTCTACCCAGGCAACCCGTCGGCTCGTATCGCGCTGACCCACGGGGCCTCGGCGGCCCTGGACACGCGCGAAGCGGCGATCCAACGAGTCGGCGCCCACGACGAATGGATCGATGCGAACGGAAACCCCTGTGGCGACACCATCTTCTCGATTCCAGGAGGCACCCAGCCGGGAGTGCCGAGCTACAGCCGGTTCATCCCCCAGATGATTGGCGGCTGGTCGGCCTATCCCGATCCGAGTTGGCCGCATCCGAACGTTAAAGTCACCTGGGACGGTCTCGACTGCCACTACGATTACTCGCCCACCTACACCTTCGACTACTCCAACTCTGGGGTGTACCTTCAGCGCATGAATCCTTTCCCCAGCGCTTCGGCCTCGGGAACGCTCACTCTCAAGCTTAAGGACCTGGGCGACGGTGCAGATGCGCAAGGCGTTTACAACCTGATCTACCACAAACCGGGAGAAAACTGGCGGCAGCAGACCACACGGCAGGCGTTCCAGCCAAACACCCGTCGTGACCGAGCGGGTATCAACCGTGCGCCTGGCCAAGCGACGTTTTCGTTCACGAACTCCTACCAAGAGACGATCACGAAGTCGGACGAGATCAACATCACCGGCGGGTTCAATTGGACCATCCAAAAGGACACCCTCGCTATGCCGGTCGCAGTCGGTTACAAGCGCGTTGAAACGAACGCCACGACGAGTGCTGTCAGCGCAACTTCTTCGGGCCAATGGCCGCCGAACTCCGTTCGACTGGTCGTCTACACCGACGTGGTCTAGACCTACGACGTCGGCCTGATCGATAAGTACGACGTCGGTGGCGTGATTGGGAAAAACGTTGGAGCCGAACAGCACGACAAGGATCAGGTGTATTTGAACGCGGGCGTTCGATTTTACGACGGGAACGAGAACGTCATCTCATGAGGGTCAGGCACGTTATTATCGTTGCGAGCCTCGCTTGCGGACAAACGATCGCATCCGCAGAAGCGACGAGATCGTTTGGGACCATCGACTCCTTTGGCCTACTCCGAGGGGAGCGTTTCTCGTCCAATCCGGCGGTCGGCACGATCGTCGCGGCGCTTGGAAAGGAAAGGCCAACCCTAGCCGATCTGCAGACGGCGAACGCGACTGTAGCAAAGAAGCCGGACGACCTTCCGAGCCGCGCCTTGAGAGCGGAACTCAGGTTGCAGGTCGACCCTTCGACGGCGAGACTGCCAGCCCCGACGTACGCGAGCCTGGTAAGGATGAAAAAGCCGGACCGATTCGAGGCGAGCTACCTCTTCTACCATCGACGCAGGACCGAACTGCCCGAGCGCTACGGAATCACGACGGACTGGAACAAGGCGTCTCCTCCCTACGGCGTTCTAAATCAACACGAACTGGAGACGGTCGCGATGTCGAGCGGGGGCGGAGATCTCACGCTACCGGAAGAGATCCTCGCGTTGGACTGGTCGCTGCGGTTCGCAGTGTTCGAAGACTCAAGACGAACCGTTCGTCATTTGCTCTCCGAGAAGCCCCAACTATGGGAATTGGAGGCATTGAAGGTCTTCGCCTTTCGCCAAGGGGCACTTCATGGCCCCTAGAACGCGACCAAAGGCGTTTTCGAAGAGGATAAGGCCGATCCCGACCGCATCCGAAGGCCGGATCTCGCCTTGGCTCTCACGCGAAGCCTGATCGAAAAACATCCCGAATGCCGGGTTCTCAACCAAGCGGCGGGCGTGGCGGCGATAGATCTGAAGCGCTACGAACTCGCCCGAGCCTACTTCAACGCCTATCTCGCCCGCCCTGACCCCGATGTCCAGGGGGAGCGACGAAGCCGGGACGTTCGGGAGCTTCTCGCCAAACTGTCGAAGTAAGCTAGAGCGCCGCCATGACCCGCGCCGCGATGGTGGCGCTGCCGAAGGGGGGCATGAGGTAGAGGCCCTGGGCGCAGGCGCGGATCGCGCGGGCGAGGCGCTGGGCCTCCTCGACGCCGACTTCGAGCGACGACTCGTCGTCGGGAGCCTCGGCCATGCGCCGACGCAGGTCGTCGGGAACACGGATGCCAGGCACCTCATGGTGCATGAACTCCGCGTGGCGGTGGGTCTTGAGCGGGAGGACGCCGACGAGGGCGGGGAGACCGACCGCCGCACAGTCCGCCGCCGCGCGCTCGGCGGTCTCGACGTCGAACACGGGCTGGGTGTAGACCACCTGCGCCCCGGCGTCGGCCTTGCGCTTCAGGCGGTCCCGCTCCAGATCGGGGTCGAAGGCGAGGGGGTTGTAGGCGCAGGCGACGGTGAAGCCGCACCGGACGCCGACCCCGTAGCCCGCGAGGTCGATGCCCTCGTTGAACCGCCCAAGGATACGGACGAGGCCGATGGCGTCGATGTCGAAGACGCTGGTCGCGCTCGGGTAGTCGCCGATGTTCGCGGGGTCGCCGGTGACGGCGAGGATGTTGCGCAGCCCGAGGGCGTGCCAGCCGAGCAGGTCGCTCTGGATCGCGAGCAGGTTTCGGTCGCGGCAGGCGAAGTGCATCGTGACCTCGATGCCGACGCGGCTCTGCACGATCTGGGCGACGGCGGCGGGGTTCATGCGCAGGCGAGCCCGCGCGCCGTCCGCGATGTTGATCACGTCGGCGCCCGCCGCCCGCAGAGCCTCGGCTCCGCTCAGAAGGCGATCCAGGTTCAGGCCGCGCGGCACGTCCATCTCCACGGCGGTGACGAACTCGCCCCGCGCCAGCTTCTTCGCGAACTCGCTCGGCTCGGTCGTCGGGAGCGGCTTCTTCTCCGTCCGTTCGCGCACCCCGCCCACGCGAGGCCGCACCTTGGGCGGCTTGGCCTTCAGCAGGGCACGGAGGGCGCGGACGTGCTCCGGCGTGGTGCCGCAGCAGCCACCGACGACGGTGGCCCCCTCCTCGACGAGCCGCAGGGCGGCCTTCGCGAAGTACTCGGGGTCCGTGTCGTAGACGATATGGCCCTTCACCAGTTGGGGAAGACCGGGAGTCGGAAAGGCGAGCACGGGCAGCTCGGTCGCCTCCGCCATCTGCCGCACGAGGTCGAGCATCCGTTGCGGCCCGACGATGCAGTTGGCCCCGACGGCCTGGACGCCGCTTTGGGCGAGCGTCTGCGAAGTGCGTCCGGGGAGGCCTTCGGCGAGCATCTCGCCGTCCTCGATGTAGGCCTTGCTCGCGAGGATCGGGAGGTCGCTCGCGCGGCGGACGCCCTCGATGGCGGCCTCCATCTCGGCGACGTCCACGAACGTCTCCAGCATGAAGCCGTCCACGCCGCCCTCGACGAGGGCGCGCGCCTGGCGCTCCGCCGCCACGACGATCTGCTCCCGCGCGATCGAGCCGAGCGGCTCGATGGGTCGTCCCACGGGACCGATCGCACCGAGAACGAAGCGCGCCTCTTCGGACGTTCCTTCAAGGGCAGCCTCCCGCGCGAGCTGGGCGCCCTTTCGACACAGGTCTTCCACATCGATCCGGTCGCCCTCGAGCATCAGGCGCGTGGCGTGGAAGGTGTTCGTCTCGACGAAGTCGCTTCCCGCCTCGAAGTAGGCGGCGTGGACCTCACGCACGAGTTCGGGGGCGAGAAGGTTCGCCAGATCGTAGTGATCGCCCACGAAGCCCCGCGCCATCAGCTGGGTTCCGTTCGCGCCGTCGCCCACGAGCACGCCGCCGAGGGCCTCTTGGAGGGTCACACCCCTTATTATGGAAGGCGAGGGCCTTCGCCGTACGGCGCGCCTCACGAATCTCGACTCGTCGTCCGTTCTTCCAAAGCCTGTAAGGCGGCGTCTCGTTCAGGGCTTGGCGACCACGCTTCCCTTCTCGCCCCCGACCTTCGTTCCCGCCTGGTTGTCCACGAAAAGAGCTCCCTTCCGACTCGTGGCGACGGAGCTGTTCCGCACCGTCACCCCGCCCCGGAAACCCTTCATCAGCTGCACCGCCGACCAAGGGCTGCCTTTGGTGATGAACTGGCAGTTCTCCAGCGTAAGCCGGAAGTTATCGGTGTTGCTCTGGGCGAGTTGGATCGGAGCGTAGGGTCCGGCTCCGTTCATCGCGAACGCGCAGTCCCGGAACAGGATGCTGCCCGTCGTCCACTTGAGCTGCATCAACTGGGTGTAGGCGTCCGGTCCCGACTGGAAGCGACAGTGGTCGAAGACCAGCCCATCGACGTCGCCGTGCTCGGTGAAGGCGGACTTGAGAAAATTGAACGTGCAGCCCTCGAAGCGCACGTCTTCCGCCCGTCCTTCGCTCGGCCGGCTCTTGGGGTTGTTCTGGCTCTGCCACGCGACCCCCCAGAACCGGCTGTTCGAGACGCGGACCCGCTTGACGTTGGCGGAGACCCAGCACGAGAAGCCGAAGTCGCAGTCCTTGACCGTAAAGTCCTGACCGCCCGCGAGGTACTCGGTGTTGCCGAGGTTGAGCGTCCCGGTCGCCTTGCACCCGGTCCAGGAGATGCGCCGCTCGTCGAACCCGTGGGTGTCGAAGTTGCCGTTGTCGCCGAGCGAGCGGCAGTTCACGAACGCGACGTCCGTCGAGCCGTTGGTCGCCATGAAGCCGTGGCGGGTCTGCTCGCTCTCACAGTCCTTGACCGTGACGCCGTGGCACTTCATGAAGGTCGGCCCGTAGCCGGAGCCCGGATTCCCGATGTCCGCGCCGCGCCGGGTGACGCACCGCTCCAGCGCGATGTCGCGTCCCACGTTGACGGAGATCGAGCGGGAGCCGAAGTTCGTGGTCTGCAGGTCTTTGAGCTTGAGCCCCGCCACGAGCCCGATCGACAGGACGCCGCTGTTGCGGCCGCCCGGGTACGAGGCGTCGAACGCGATCCCTTCGATCGAGAGATCGACGAGGGTGGAATCGTCGGTCACCGAGATGCGAGGATCGAGGTCGTATTCGCGGGACACGGGCCGGTCGAGGGTGACGGTGCGTCCGCTGACCTTCGTGGCCCGCACGATCTCCGTCCGGTTCATCTGGGCGTCGCCGTTCTTGTGGGCGACCCACTGGTGGTCCCAAAGGGTCAGGTAGTCGCCGGGCTTGATCCGGAGCGCCCCCATCAGCGTCACCGTCGTCGCCTTGTCGGGCACCTTCTCGACCGACGCGGTCGGCAGGTTGGCGATGCCGTAGTTCTTGTAGTTGGCCTGGACGCCGCCTTGGATCGCGTAGCCGATGCCCGCGCTGGCCTTAAGCTGGGTGCCGCCCGGCGCCCCGCGCAAGGCGAAGCCGCGCGTTCCGGCGGGGATCACGATGGGCGAGGCGAGCGTGGCGGAGGCGGGGAGGACGTACTCGTGCTTCCCCGACCGGACCGCCGACGCGATGCCCGCGTTGATCCGGCTGGCGTCGGGTCGCTGAAGGGGCGAGAGGAGAGCGGCGGCGGCGAAGATCGGAAGCATGGGAAAGCGGGGGGTGGACTCCCGTCCTTCGAGGAATCGGGGCCGCCCGATGGTAGTACGGCGCGGAAGGGGCGATCCGTTGCCGACGAGCCTTCGAGCATCGTGCGGATCAGGACGGTTTCGCCTCTTTCGGCGTCCATAATGGAAGAAACATGTTCGACAAGCTGCAGGAGATCGAGCGGCGCTTCGAGGGCGTCGAGGCGGACTTCAACGATCCCGTCATCATGTCGAACCCGAAGGAGATCCAGCGGCTCGGCAAGCTCCGCGCGGAACTCGAGCCGGTGGTCGAGACGTTCCGCGACTACAAGAAGGCCGAAGAGGGGATCGAGGAGGCCGAGGCGATGCTCGAAGATCCCGAGATGAAGGAGATGGCCCAGGAGGAACTCGCTCGTCTCCGTCCGCTGGTCGTCGATCTGGAGAGCCGCCTCAAGGTGATGCTCGTTCCCAAGGATCCGCAGGACGACAAGCCCGTCATCATCGAGATCCGCCCCGCCGCTGGGGGAGACGAGGCGGGGCTGTTCGCCAACGAACTGATGCGGATGTACCTGCGCTACGCCGAACGGCGGGCCTGGAAGACGGAGGTCATGGAGCACGAGGAGTCGGGCATCGGCGGCCTCTCCCGCGCGACCTTCAAGATCGAGGCGGACGGCGCCTACAGCCAACTCAAGCACGAGTCGGGCGTCCACCGCGTCCAGCGAGTGCCGCAGACGGAGACGAAGGGCCGCATCCACACCTCCACCGCCACCGTCGCGGTGCTTCCCGAGGCCGACGAGGTCGAGCTGAACATCGACCCCAAAGAGCTGGAGATCTCCACCTTCTGCTCCTCCTCGGCGGGTGGCCAGCACATGCAGAAGAACGAGACGGCGATCCGCATCATCCACAAGCCGACCGGCCTCGTGAGCACCTGCCAGGACGAGCGTTCCCAGGCGCAGAACAAGATCAAGGCCATGGACGTCCTGCGGGCCAAGCTTTTCCAGAAGATGCAGGAGGAGGCCGACGCCGAGCGCTCGGGCCTGCGCAAGGGCCAGATCGGATCGGGCGACCGAAGCGAGAAGATCCGCACCTACCACTTTCCCGAGAGCCGCATCACCGACCACCGCATCGGGGTCACGATGCACAACGTCTCCGCCTTCATGGACGGCGAGGTCCAGGGCATGATCGACGCCCTCAACCAGGACGAACAGGCGCGCAAGCTCCGCGAGATGACGGAAGAGGAGTGACGGCTCAGCGGCACGCCGTCTTCGCGGGGTCGCCGTACACGACCTCGTTGTAGCGGTCGCGGGCCTTGACGATCTTCGCGTGGCCGTCCACGAACAGGAGGGCGGTTCCGGCGGTGTGCCAAGCGGCGAAAAGGTTGGCCGGATAGAAGTAGCCGTCGTCGGTCTCGTCGGCCTGCCCCGCCTCCTCCCCAAGGAGCATCTGCCCGGCAGGGTTCTCGGGGAAGGTGGCGCTCACCGAAGGAAGCAGCCCGGAGCCCACGGGCCACACGCTGAGGCAGCCGTTGAAGGCGAACGAGAGCCCCGAGACGGCGGCGCTCTTGTCGAGCGGGCATCGGTACACGTCCCGGTTTTTCACGTAAGGGTAGAGCGCGCCCTGCGCGACGTCGAACTTCGAGGGATCGTCGTAGAGCCGCGCGATATACACCCATCCGCCGACCACCCCTTCCCCGCCGAGGCTGTGGGTCGCGGGCGGGAACGTGTCGTCGAAATCGCCCTCGTAGACCGCGAACGCCGTGCCGAGCTGCTTGAGGTTCGAGAGCGTCGTCGAGTCCTTCGCCGCCCGTTTCGCCTGGGCGAACACGGGAAAGAGGATCGCCGCCAGGATCGCCACGATCGCGATCACGACGAGCAACTCGATCAGCGTAAAGGCGGTGCGGCGAAGCATGGCGACGCTTTCCATCTTAGCGGATCGAAGTGGGCTTCATGCCCGTTTCCTCAACAAGGCCAGCAAGGTCGGAGCGCCGAGGACGCTGGTCACGGCCCCGACGGGAAGCTCGAGACCGGGACGGTGAAGAAGGGTCGAGAGGGATCGCTGGGCGACGAGGTCGGCCAAGACCAGCAGCAGCGCGCCGACCAATAGGGAGCCCGGAAGCGACCAGCGCCAATCGACCCCGAGCAGACGGCGCGACAGATGCGGCGCGACGAGACCGAGGAAGCCGACGATCCCGACCGTGCCCACCGTCGCCGCCGTCATAAAGCCTCCCGCGAGGAGGATCAGGCGGGTCAGGGCGATCGGATCGACGCCCAGGCGGCGTGCGGCGTCGCCGCCGAGCGCGAGGGCGTTCATCCGGCGGGTCTGGAGGACCAGCAGGGGAAATCCGATCAGCAGGCACGCGAGGAGCAGCGCGTTCTTCGTCCAGTCGGCGACGCTCGTGTCGCCCAGAAGCCAATGGAAGATGACGTTGGTGTCGAGCCCCGCGCCGAGGAGGACGAGGGTCAGGATCGACGAGAGGAGCGAGCCGGTGACCGTCCCCGCGAGGATGAGGCGGTCGACGTCCAAGGCGCCCCGGTACGAGGCGAGGGCGTAGACGAGGGCGAGCGCGAGCATCCCGCCGACGAAGCCGAACCCCGTGGTGGCGAGGCTTCCCATCGCCCCTCCCAGGACGATCGCGATCGAGCCGCCCACCGCCGCCCCGCCGGAGACGCCCAGCACGAACGGATCGGCCAGGGGGTTGCGCAGCAAGGCCTGAAACGCCGAGCCGACCGTCCCGAGCATCCCGCCGACGAGCAGGCACAGCGCCGCACGGGAAAGGCGCAGCCACCAGACGATGTTGTTGTTCGGATCGGTGACGTCGACCGGACCGCGGGCGAGTTCGTGAAGAATCTGACGGGTGGTGAGTTGGGTTCCCGGCGGAAACAGATCGAGGAGAACCGCGAAGACGATGGCCGCGCCGAGCAGGAGGAGGGTGCGGGCGGGTCGGGCCACGCGGGATTGTGGCACGAGAGGCTAAACTCGGCCCGTATGCTCAAGACGCGCACCGGGGGCTTCCCCATCGGCTTTCGACGAGGATGGTCCGACTGGCAGAAGGACACGCAAGGGTTGGTCGCCTGGGCGAAGGCGAACGACCTCGGCGTGGTCGACCTCGGCTCGAACGCGGACACGGAAGGGGCGGCGGCGGTCGCCGCCGGACTCCAGGTGGGTTCCGCCGACCTGAAGTCGTGGAGCGGCTTTATCTCCGCCGATCCGGCCAAGCGGCAAGCGGCGGTTGAGGCGAACGACGCCTACTTCGCGGAGTGCGCGAAGCACGGCATCCGGAACTACTTCGCGGTGATGCTGCCCGAGGATGCCTCGAAATCCCGGTCGGAGAACTTCGGCTACATGGTCGAGGGCCTCTCGCTCCTCGCCCCCGTGCTGGAGCGGCACGGCGGGCGGCTCGTCGTGGAGGGCTGGCCTGGCCCCGGCGCGCTCGCCTGCACGCCGGAAGGCTACCGCGCGATGATCGAGAAGGTGCCGTCGAGGGCGATCGGGATCAACTACGACCCTTCCCACCTCGTGCGGATGGGCATCGACCCGATCCGGTTCGTCGAGGAGTTCGCCGAACGGATCTACCACGTCCACGGCAAGGACACGGAGCTTCTGACGGAGGGCCTGTACGAGTACGGCACGGAACAGCCCGCGACCTTCGGCAAAGGCCGGGGCTTCGGGGCGATGCACTGGCGGTATACCATCCCCGGCCAGGGCGTCGTGCGCTGGACGCGCGCCTTCGAGATCCTCACCAAAGCGGGCTACGACGGTGCGGTGTGCATCGAGCTTGAGGACGAACACTTCAACACGGACGAGGCGGGCGAGAAGGCCGGGCTCCTCGCAGGCGCGGCGTTCCTGGCCGCCGCCTAGGCGCCGGAGCGTCGGGCGGGGATTGCTTGCGCCTTTGGGCGCAAGCCCCCTCCTCTAAAAGGGACGTCTCCCGTAACATTCCTTCTATGAAGCAGGAAGTCCACGCGGGCGGGATGTTCGCCGCCACCGCGATCGCGGGTCTCTCGACGATCGGCGCGAACCTCACCACCTTCCGGGGCGTCGGCGTCTTCGACTCCGTGTGGATCGCCGGATTCGTCGTCGCATGGCTCCTCATCTCCGCCGCCGCCGTCAACTTCGACATGAAGCGCTGGCTCTGGTAGCGGCGCCCGAACGAGAAGCCTGACCCTACTCGCCGAGAACGTTCTCGTAGTGCCGCAGCCCCGCGCGGTCGATCGCGACGAGGTCGAAGCGCCAGATCCTTCCCTCGTCGCCGCAGCCGTCGACCCAGCTTCGGGCCGCCGCGCGCAGATGGAGGACCTTCGCGGGACCGAGCGATTCCTCGGGACGAAAGCCGGGCGCAAAGCGGGCCTTCACCTCGACGAACACGAGCGTCTCGCCGTCGAGGCACACGAGGTCGATCTCCCCGCCCGCGACCTTGCGCCGCCGGGTGACGAGCGTATAGCCCTTGGCGAGCAGGAAGTCCGCCGCCCGGTCCTCCGCCGCCGCCCCCTCCGCCCTCAGGTTTCGCACGACACCATTGTAGCGGCGCTACAGAAGGCTCGGTTGCTCGAGCAACGCCCGGATCGGCGCGTAGGAACGACGATGCTCGGGACAGGGGCCGTGCTCGCGAAGGGCGGCGAGGTGGGCCGGGGTGCCGTAGCCGAAATGTCGCTCAAAGCCGTACGGCGGATACTCCGCCGCGAGGGCGGTGAGAAGGCGGTCGCGCTCCGTCTTGGCGAGGATCGAGGCGGCGGCGACGCAGGCCAGCTTGCCATCGCCCTTCACCACCGCCTCCACGGGAAAGGCCAAGCCCCTCGGGACCTGGTTGCCGTCCACGAACGCGCGCTCTGGAGCGAGGCGGGCGAGGGCACGGCCCATCGCCTCTAAACTCGCGCGCAGGGGATTGAGGCGGTCCACCTCGGCGGCGGACACGACCTCGACCGCCCAGCGCGCCCTCGCCTTGATCCGGGCTTCGAGGGCCGCCCGTCGCGGCCCGTCGAGCTTCTTGCTGTCGTCCAGCCCCGTCAGATCGAAGCCGTCGGGAAGGATCGCCGCCGCCGCGACGAGCGGCCCGGCGAGCGGGCCGCGTCCGGCCTCGTCCGCACCGGCGGCGCCAGAGGGGTGGAGGAGCGGCATCGGACTATTATGCGGCTATCCCTTCTCGCTCTTCATGCTCATCCCGCCCATGCCGTCGTTCGTCTTCATGCCCGCCATGTCGTGGTTCATCCGTCCCGGTCGAATACGCAGGTAGACGCCCAGGCTGACCGGCGTCTTGCCGTAGAACGGCTGGAGGGCGGACGGAAAGGCGTAGAGCCCCACGTAGCCACCGAGGCCCACGTCGAAGCCCGAGGGGTGGGCGAAGTCGCGCGTGGCGCCGAGGGTCCACTTGTTCACGGTGTAGATGCCCTCCGGCACGCCCGCCAACTCGTCCTTCTGCACGTTCTCGTAGCGCAGGTAGGTCGTCCAGTCCCCTCGGTAGAGCGAGCCCTCCAGCAGGTAGGCGTCGCTGGTATGGCCGCCGTGCGCGTCCCGTCCCCAGAGGGCGGTCGCGGCGAGCCAGTCGTTCCCGCCGATCTTCCGGCCGTAGTGGAGGGCCGCCGTCGAACGGTTCTGGTCCTCGTCCGGCGCGTTGGATTCCGGAGAGTGGAGCGAGGCGTAGGAGACGCTCATGGAAAGGCTCCGCGACGGGTTGTAGGTCAGGCGCGCGGAAGCCGAGTCGAGCCCGAGGCGGTCCGGCGCGTAGCGGTTCTCGTCGGGTTCGCGCCCCTTGAAGGCCGAAGCGTCGACCTTGAAGCGGTCGCCGACCTGGAAGCCGAGGGTCGCCACCCCGAAGGTGATGTGCGAGGAGTCGAACCAATGGTGGGTGATCGGAGCCTCCGGGTTCTCCATGCCGCTCGGGCGCATCAGATACATCGAGCCCGCGAGCGCGGGCTCGCCGATCGGGGCGAGATAGAGGAAGGCGCGGTTCGCGCCGCCGACGTTCCGGCTGTAGGTCGCGGAAACCTCCGCGATCAGGTCGTGCGGATGCTGGCGGTCGACCAACTCCTGGCCGTGGGCGGTCTCGCCCGTCTGGAAAAGGTTCGGCGCGCCGAACTGGCCGTTGAAAACGGGGTCGAGCGAACCCATCACTCGGAAACCGAGGGTGTCGCCGTTGGCGAGGCCGCGCCGCACCATCAGCATGGGCATGGAGTTCGAGTAGAACTCCTGCGGACCGCGCCCCTCCCGGGACGCGTTGCTGTCGGTGTAGTTCAGGGAGAAATTCCCCATGTAGTAGAGCGAGTAGCGGCCGCTCTTGCCCAGGTCCTTCATGAACATGGGCGAGTCGTCGGGCAGCCAAGAGGTCCCCGAGCCCTCGCGGGCCATGCTCCAGGGACCGAGGATTCCCCGCATCGTGCCGCCCATGCCGTGTTCCATGCCCTGCATCCCCGGCATCGAGCCATGATCCATCTCTTTGCCTTGCTTCGCGGACCACTCCGCGAGGGTGAGCGGCTTGACGTTCCGGTAGGCGGGGTTCTCCGCGACGTACCGCCCGAACGCTTGGACCGAGGTGAAGGCCCGCGACCAACGGTTGCAGAGGGCGTGGTCGCCCTCGTCCTCGAGGAACACGACCTCGGGGATGTTGGCGGTCCATTCTCCCCGATCGTCCGAGCGTAGGACGAGGGGCCGTGCGGGGTCTTCCGTCGGACCCGTGACGGTCGCCGCTCCCGGCGACTGGGCGGCGAGATCGCGTGCGCAGAGCATGCACCGCACGGGCACCGTCTTGCCGCCCATCGTCACCGAGACCCGGTCCTTCTCGGGAATGGGCATCGCGCAGTGAGCGCACTTCTCTTGAGCGGCGGCGAAGGCGGCGAGGACGAGGAAGGCCAGAGCGCTCCCCCCACGGCGAAGGCGGCTCACCCCGCCGCCTTCGCGAGCAGCTCGTCGAGCGTCAGCGGCCTGGCGCCCTTCGCCTTGGGCTTGTAGGCCTCGAAGCCCGCCTGCGTGTGGAAGGCCCTCGAAAGGGCGGCGCACTCCTTATGGGAGTCGAACGCGTTCAGAAAGACGGCTCCTTCCTCCGGAACGAGCTTCTCGCCGTCGACCTTCACGACGCTCCACTTCCCCGCCGCGCGGGAGAGGATGACGGGCTTTCCCTTCGTTTCGGAAGGCGCGTAGACGAACAGGTCGCCGTCGTACTTCTTCGCGTCGGCGAGGGCGCAGTAGACGCACCGGTACTCGATGCGCTTCTTGCCGAAGCGCAGGACCACCTCGTTGTCCTGGCTCTTCGTGGCCTGCGCGACCTTGAGGCCGCAGAGGGGACAGGGAACCTCGTGCGCGAGGGCGCGCGCCGGGAGGACCAGGGACGAAACGATCAGGGCGAGGGTGGGAAAAAGGCTTCTCATGGTTTGCTCCAGCTTGGAGTTCAGTCGACTCGGAACACGAAAGGCAAGGTAACGACCTGGCCGCGGCGCTGGAACTGGGCCCAGGCCTTGTAGGTCCCGGCGCGGGGGAAGCGAGCGTTGAAGTCCACCTCGCCCTTCTGGAGGCGAGCCTGGGCCGCCGCGCCATCCGCCGGGTGGCTGTGGACGAAAGCCGAGCCGTCTTGGAGGACGATCATCAGGTGGCCGTTCGCGCCGAGATACGGCTGGAGGTCGGTCACGGGCCGCCCCTGGGTGTCGTGTAGGCGGAAGGCGAGCGGGACCGAGCGGCCGACCGGCAAGGGGCCGTCGGCGAGAGTCGCGACGATTCCTCCCGACGTGGCGCGTCGGCTCGGTTTCAGAGGGACGACCCGGTTCGACATGGGTCCGCCGACGCGCAGGCTCGTACCGAGCACCTGAGAGCCCTTGTCCTTGGGCGCGACGTCCGCGAAGATCCGGTAGTCGCCGCCCGCCGGGAAGGTCTGATCGATCGTGAAGGTACCGTCCGGCTGAGGCGCGGGGTGTTCGTGGACGAACCAGCTCAGGTCTTTGCTCATCACCATGAGGTGCATGGGCTTGGTATGGGCGATGTCGAACCGGCGGACGATCGTTCCGTTCCGCTCGCGGATCGCGATCCTAAGCGGCGTGGCCTTGCCCGCCGACGGGTTCGGAGAGCCGAGCAGCTCGACGCGGTAGGGCGGAGCGGCGGCTTTCCCTTCGGGCCGCGCGTCCGCGTCCTTCACCTCGACGTTGAAAGCGGCGTAGGCGGGCTTGCCGCCCGTCGGGGCGAGACGGACGCCGATCTTGTACGTGCCACCGTGGGGGAAGAACAGTTCCAGGCCGTAGTCGCCGGGCACCCCCTCGCGGTGGATGCTGGGCCGCTGGACGGGCATCCCCGGCATCTCAGGCATGGTGACGGTGGCGGCGGGGTTCGCGTCTTCGACGCCCGCGAGGCCTTCGATGGGGTCCTTGCGGGTCGTGTCGGAGACGCGGAACTCCACATCGACCGTTTCGCCCGCGTAGAGGCCGGCGTCGGGAACGCGCAACTCGATCCGGTACTTGCCGACGGTCGCGAGGGTTGGCGAAGACTCCCTCCCCTTGGGCAGGGGAGGGGTTACGACGATAGGGGATTGGGAGAGCGCGAGGGCTCCCAGGATAAGGGGGGTAAGCAGGGTGTTTCTCCGGTCGGGGGTCGTGCGTCGACGAGGGGTCAGGCACGGGCGACGGGAGGCGCGCGGGAAGCGTCGGAGTCGGTGGGCGGGGAGATCGGCGGGCCCGAGTCGGTCCCGAAGATGCCGGGTCCGCTCTGAACCAAGGCGGTCGGGACGAAGGAAAGGATCGCCTCGGGAAGGAGGAGAAGCGGGCCGCCGAACGCGGGCAACACCGCCTTCGACTCGACCGCGGGCGCGGGGAAGGCGGCCTTCAGCTCGCAAGGGCAGGCGTCGGCTTGGTTCGCGACGGCCTTCTTCGCCTTGCAGCAGGCCATCTCGACCGTCTTCTTCGCGCAACAGGGCATCGCGCACTTCGCCGCCGTGCCCCCCTTCTTCGCCGGGGTCGGCGAAAAGGGCGGACACGGCGGCCCGCTCGCTCGGAGGGGCATCGCGGCCACGATCAGAACGAGCGACAGGAGCATTCTCACCAGGAGAGCCGCCCTTCGCGCCATAGCTCTAGTCTACGCCCTGGTCCCTAGGACCGTCGCTTTCGAGGGCCACAATGGACGTGTGGAGCGTCGACGATTCCTAGAGAGGCGTATTCGGGTCCTCCTCACGGGCTTCGCCCTCGGCATCGTCCTGGCGGGCGTCACCGCCGTGCCGCTGGTTCAGGAGCTGACGCTTCTCGCACGCTGGACCGGAGCCCAGACGGGGGCGGCGGGACTGTCGGGCTGGATCGCGCGGGTACGCGACGCCCTCGTCGACACGGACGCGCGCTACCCCTTTCTGGCCTACGGCAACGACTGGCTCGCCTTCGGCCACCTCATGATCGCGGCGGCCTTCTGGGGTCCGATCAGGGATCCGGTGCGGAACGCGTTCATCGTCCGCTGGGGAATGTTCTGCTGCCTCGCGAGCATCCCCGTGGCCCTCGTCTTCGGCCCCTTGCGGGGCGTCCCCCTCTTCTGGCTTCCTATCGACTGCGCCTTCGGTCTGGTCGGGATCGTCCCGCTTTGGGTCGTCGCACGGGACATCCGGGAGTTGGCGGCGATGGGAGCCTCGCCGGTCTAACCGTTCACGACGACCAGCGTGGGCGTTTCGGAAACGGCAAGCTCAGCCTCACCCTTCTGCGTGGCGAGAGAACGCGGGACACCTTGGGACGCCCCTTGGCCGAGCACGATCTGCCGGGCCGAACCGGTGGGAAGCCTCAGGCGAAAGCCTTCGACGCGATGGTCTTCGCTCGTCGGACACCAGACCGCGTAGGCGCGGGACTTCGGCCCGTCGAACCGGTAGACGCGCACGTCCGGCCGTCCCGTAGGGACCTCCGCTCCGAACCGCATCCCTTTCAAGGCATAGCGAAGGGCGGAGACGTCGAAGAACGAAGGCTTGGGCTTCCAGCTTCCCTTCTCGCCCACGAGGCCGCAGGTGCCGAACACGCCGGTCGATTTCGAGTCGACGTCGCGCAGCATGAACATCGCCGCCCGGTCGACCCGGGCGGCGGCGAGCGCGAGGTAGCCGCGCACGAGCCATGCGGACTGGACCTGCAGCGCGCTCATCTTCCCGATCGGACGGGCGTAGAGCGGCGAACCCTCGTTCGTGTCGTAGCCGAACTCCGTTAGCCAGACCTGCTTGCCCGGCAGGTTGGCGTCGCGCCAGTCCGTGATCGCTTCCATCTTCTCCCGCAGATGGTCGGCCTCGGGACTGAGAGCGACGGTATCTTTGCCAAAGCCCTGCTCGCCGGCGGTCGAGGAGTAGTGGTGGAGGTTCAGGGCGTCGGAAGGAAAGCTTCCGTTCCGGTGAACGTCGGACCAGAGCTTCATCGCCTTGAGGTAGTCGAGGTTGAGGCCCGCGAGGCCTCCGAGCGCCAGCCGCAGGCTCGGATCGGCGGCCTTGACTCCGACGCCTGTGCCGAGACGCCCCTGATCGCCGTCGTAGTCCGCGCTGCACATCGCCGCCAGTTCATAGGGATCGAAGTGGGAAGCGCGGCCCCACCATGTCTTGTCCGGTTCGTTCCAGTTCTCGATCCAGCGAAGCAGACCGAGCCCCGAGCGGCGCGGCTGACCCTGGGCGAGTTTCAGTTCGCCGTCATCGAGCTTGCGCGAACCGTAGCGGGCGGCGACCTGGAACAGGTGTCGCGCGTGCTCCACGTAGGAGGCGGGCGCCAGCGGGTCGGATTTCGCCTCTAGCGGCTTGTCGTCCTCTCGACCGGCGCCAAACATCCAAGTGGGCCACTGCTGGTAGCAGGGGACCACCTCACACCCGGCGGCCTTCAGTTTCGCGTAGTAGTCGTCGAACGACCAAGCGCCGCCACCCGCGCCGCTCGGCTGGAATCGAAGCCGATGGTCCGCCCCCTCCGTGTCCCAGCCCGAAGGGTGGTATTCCCGCACAAAGCCGCCGGGCGGGGCGATCCGCTCGACCGGATCGTCGATAAACGCGTTGACCCCGATCAGACGGTCCATCGTCGGGAGCGGACCGCGCGCGGGCTTTCCCTTCGTCGTCGGCAACGGCGCGAGGCGCGTTCCATAGACGACGATCTCGGGGATGGAGCACGGGCTCTTCAAGGTGAGACGGAGCCACCGGGTCTCCTTCCCCACCGGAGTGTCGATCCATTGCTGATAGCCCGCGAGCGGGACCGGCGTCGCTCGCCAAGCGAAGGGCGTCCCGGTCGAAAGATCGATCGTCCCTTCGCCCGTTTCGTGGTAGATCGAAACGCGTTCGATCCGGCAGGGGCCGCCGAGATCGATAGCGACGCTCACCGGGTAGCGGTCGGCCTTCCAACCGGGAAAGAACGGCTTCGCGGGCTTCCCAACCCCCGATTCGTCGACCAGAGCCTTGATCTCGCCGACGCCGTTCTCGTCGATCAGCATCGACGAGAACAGCGGGATAGGCGGCGCTTGGGCGACGAGGCAAGGAAGGATCATGATCGCCCTTCCGTCGTTTCGCCGTTCTCATGGGTCTTCATCGACTTTACGCCCCCTTAGGGCCTTCTCCAGTATCGCTCAAAGCGGCTTTGAAGGGGGCTCGTGAGATGAGCGTTTCCAGAATCGTCCCGGTCCCTGAAGTGGAAAAGGCGGGGCATGGTTGTCATGCCCCGCCTTTCCAGACCCTTCCTGAGAGGAGGGGTCGGAAGAGGACCTAGTCCCGCCAGGCGGTGACGAACCGGTACGTTCCCGACCCGACGTTCTTCGTGCCGCCGCCGGGAATAGCGATCGTCGCGGTCGCGTTCGGCGGAATCTCGACGGCGAGGGTGACCTTGCCGTTCGCCTTGCGCCACTCGGTGCGGACAGGTCCGCGGACGCTGTCGTACGACGTCTTGGCCCACCTCAGGCGGGGATCGATCTTCGGCGCGATCTTGATGCGCGCGAAACCGGGAGCCGAGTTGTCGATCCCGCCCACGTTCGCGAAGACCCAGCCCATCACCGCGCCGTAGGCGTAGTGGGCGAACGAGTTCATCCCGGGGTCTTGGAAACCCTTCTCAGGCGTGTAGCCGTCCCAACGCTCCCAGACCGTGGTCGCGCCGTTTTTGATCTCGAAGCCCCAACTCGGGAACGTGGTGTTATGAAGGAGGCGGAAGGCGACGTCGTCGCGACCGATCTCGGTGAGGACGCGCATGAGGTCGCGCGTGCCGACGAAGCCGGTCGAGAGGTGCCAGCCCCGGCTCTGGATGTTCGCCACGAGTCGCGCGGCGGCGAGGGGGCGCATCGGCTTTTCGAGCAGGTCGAAACCGAGGGCGAGGACGTAGGCGGTCTGGGTGTCGCCCGAGACCTTGCCGTCCTTCGAGACGTAGGCGCGGTTGAAGGCCGCCTTCACGTCGGCGGAAAGCTTCTCGTACTTCGCCGCGTCGTCCCGGTAGCCGAGTTCGCGCGCCGACTGGGCGAGGAGTCGCGTCGAATAGGCGAAGTACGCCTCGTAGATCACCTCGTTCGGGGTGCTCGCGTTGATGCTGAGCCAGTCGCCGAAGCAGTGGAAGTTCCGGGGCGGCAGAAGGTCGGGCGTGCTCCGGGCGCGGCAGAACTCCACGAACTTTCGCATCTGCGGGTAGCGCTCGGCGAGAAGGCGCTTATCGCCGTAGACGTCGTAGATCGTCTTGGGACAGATCACGCCCGCGTCGGCCCAGGCGGGGCCGCCGTCGTCGCCCGCCACGATGTTCGGGGCGACCTGCGGATACTGGCCGTCCCGCCGCTGGCCGTCGTCCAGAGCGACGAGCCACTTGTCGAAGAAGGACTGCACGTCGGAATAGGTCGAGGCGGTACGGATGTAGGCCTGGGCGTCGCCGGTCCAGCCGAGACGCTCGTCGCGCTGCGGACAGTCGGTGGGCACGTCGATAAAGTTCATCTTCTGGGTCCACCAGGCGTTCTTCGCGAGCTTGTTGATCATCGGATCGCTCGTCTCGATCGTGCCCGTCTCGGGAGTGTCGCTGCTGATCGCGACGGCGGTGATCTCGCCCGGCTTCGGCGCACGTCCCATGCCGGTGACCTTCAGATACCGGAAGCCGTGGAAGGTGAAACGCGGCTCCCACTCCTCCACCCCCTCGCCCGCAAAGGTATAGGCGTCGATCGCGCGGGCGGAACGCAGGTTGGCGGTGTAGGGCGTCCCATCGGGGTTCAGCACCTCGACGAACTGGAGCTGGACCCGCTCACCAGCCCGCCCTGAGGCCTTCAGATGAGCGAAGCCAGCGAGGTTCTGGCCGAAGTCGAGGATGTAGCCCCCGCCCTGCGGGGTGACTTTGACCGGGTTCAGGCGCGCGTAGGGGCGGACGGGTACGCCGGGGAACGGCTCCACCTTCGTCTTGATCCCGTCGATCACGCGCGCTCGCACGCGGCGGAACGTCGGGCGGAAGGGATCGCCCGCACCGATCAGGCGGGCGTCGTACTCCTCGCCCGCGAGAAAGTCCTGGACGCGCCGCGCGCCGGTCATCGCGTTCCAGCTTCCGTCCGTGCCGATCGTCTCCTTCGTGCCGTCGGCGTACTCCAGCGTGATCTGCGCGCGAACGCGCGGACGGTCGCCGTAGTGCGAGCGCTGGGCGCCGAAGCCGACGTAGCCCGAGTACCAACCGTCGCCCACCTCGAGGGCGACGTTGTTCCCCGTCCGGCTGGCAAGCATCCGGGTCACGTCGAAAGTGCGGGCGTAAACCCGCTTGTGGTAGTCGGTCCAGCCGGGAGTGAAAAGGTCGTCGGTGACGCGCTTGCCGTTCAGGTAGAAGTCGACGAGGCCGAGGGCGGTGACGTCGGCGGTCGCCCGGACGAGGTTGGAGCGAGAGCCGAAACGCTTCCGATAGACGACGGAAGGGCGCAGAACCCGGCCTTCGCCGAAGCGGCCCCATGGCCCGCCGCCGTAGGCGGCGACGATCCGAACGCCGCCCTCCGTCGTCCAGGACCGATCGGTCACGACGGTCGTTCCACCCACCGCAAGCCGCGCGATGACGCCCGCCGGACTCTTGGTCGTGTTCTCGACCTCGACCCGGATCTCGTTCTCACCCGCGCGGAGATGGTCTTTGAGGTCGATCCGTACGGGCGTGCGCCATTCGTCGGTCGTGCGCTTGCTCCGGTACACCTCCCGACCGTTGACCCAGAGCGTCATCGCGTCGTCCGCCGTGATCGCGAACGGAGCGGTGGCGGGCTTGGCGGCGAGCGTGAAGCCTTTGGTGAACGTCCGCTTGACGACGGGCGCGTCCCCCGTGCCGTCCGCCGCGCTCCAGATCCAGGACGCTCCGGCGAAAGTCTGCCCTTCGGCGCCCTCAGGAACGTCGTAGGCGATCCACTTCCCCTTCCAGTCGGATTCCTTCAGCAGACCGACGGAGAATCGAGCGACGGGACTCCAAGCCGAGGGGTGGCCGCTTCCGTCCCAAGTCCTCACGGACCAGTACGCCTGCCGCCCGCTCCCTAAGGGCTTGCCGCCGTACGTCACACCGTACTGGGCGGACGAGACGACCCGACCGGAGTTCCAGAGGTCGGCCCTTCCGGGCGCGGTTCCGACGCGCACCGCGTAGGCGCTCTGCCGAAGGTCGCGCAACCCTTCCTTCGCGGCCTTGAGCTTCCAGCTCAGGTTGGGCTTCTCGCGTCCAACGCCGAAAGGATCGGTGAGGCTTTCGCAACGCAGCGCGTAGGGCGCCAGGGCCCCCGCCTTCGGCGCCACAGCGATGTGGGGGCGAGGGGTCGGGGAAAGCGGGAGGACCCCCAGAGTCAAGATTCCCATCTCGGGTAGCTTAACCTTTGCCGCCCCTCGGACGACATGGACGAACCGAGGGAATTCTAGGACAAATTGCCGATCACGCCTTTCCGCATCGGATTCGAAGCGTTGCGGAGCATGACCGCCGGAAGCGTCAGCGACCGTCTTCCTATCGTCCTCTTCGAGGATCGGGCGGAAAGCCCCGACTTCACCCGTTCCCATCTTCACGAGGACTTTATGTCCGTCTACGTCGCCCGTCATGGGAGCGGGGTCCATCTCGTCGACGAGGCGCCCTTCGAAGTCCGAGAAGGCGATGTCTACGCCATGGGCGTCGGCATGTCGCACCGGTTCGAAGACTCCGACCGGTTGACGCTCGACGCCATCCACTTCATTCCGTCGATGTTCTCCTCCGAAGTCCAGGAGGCCCTCTCCTCCATTCCGGGGCTGGCTCCGTGGTTCCTCGGGTACGACGGGGCCGAATCGAGCCGATGGCTCCGGCTTAGCCCGGCGGACCACCTTCGAGCGGGCGAGATGCTGCGCGAGATGCGCCAGGAATGGGAGTTCGACGCGCCTGACCGGGCCGTGATGGTGCAGGCGACGTTCCTGCGCTTTCTGGTGTTCCTCGCGCGCTGTCACCGCCTCGCCCAAGGGCTCGGCTCGCCCGTCGCCTCGAGAGCCCGCGCCCTTATCGAACTTCGCTACGCCGAGCCCCTTAGGATCGGCGACCTCGCGGCCTCGTCCTTCCTCTCGATCGGACGCTTCACGGAGGTGTTCCGCGGGGAGGTCGGATGCTCGCCCCGCGAGTACCTGGGACACGTCCGAATCCTGGCGGCGAAGCGCCTGTTGCTCGAAACGGATCTACCCGTCGCCACCGTCGCCTCGCGCACGGGCTTTCCCGACCCCGCCTACTTCACCCGGTTCTTCCGCCAGCAGCTCGGTCGGTCCCCCTCGGAGTTTCGGAAAGACCCGAGCTTCGCCTTCCCGGCTCCTCTGCGCGGTCGGCCCCACGAACCCTTCGCGACGCCGGAAACCACCTGAACCTCCCTCGGGAACTCTCCCCTGGCGCGTGGCCGCGCGAGACCAAGTACCCTAACGTCCCGTGGACGTGACCTTCGACGATATCCTCGCCGCCCGGACGCGCATCGCAGGAGGGGTGACGGTCACGCCGTGCCTGGAGTCGCCCGCGCTGAGCGAACTGACGGGATGCCGCGTGTTTCCGAAGGCGGAGTACCTTCAGCGCACGGGCTCGTTCAAGGAGCGCGGCGCGCGCAACGCGCTGCTCCTGCTTCCGGAGGCGCAAAAGCGGATCGGGGTGGTCGCGGCGTCGGCGGGCAACCACGCGCTGGCCCTCGCGTTCCACGGACGCGACCTCGGCATCCCGGTCACCGTCGTGATGCCCACCGTGGCCCCGCTGATCAAGCAGTCGCGATGCCGGGCGCTCGGGGCGCGGGTCCTGCTCTCGGGCGAGAACATCGGCGAGGCGAAGGATCTGGCCGACCGGCTCGTCGAGGAGGAAGGCTTGGCGTACGTCCACGGCTTCGACGGCGCGGACGTGATCGCGGGCGCGGGCACCCTGGGACTTGAGATCCTGGATCAGGTCCCGGACGCGGACGCCATCGTCGTGCCCGTGGGCGGCGGCGGGCTGATCGCCGGGCTCGGGCTGGCGACCAAGCGGCTCCGACCGGAATGCGAGATCGTCGGGGTCGAGACCCATCGCTCCGCGAGCTACTCCGCCGCCCGCGATGCGGGCCGTCCCACGCTCGCGACCGTCGGCGCGACCCTCGCCGACGGACTCGCCGTCCCGACGGTCGGCGGGCGGGCCTTCGAGATCGCCCAGCGCGTCGTGGATCGGGTCGTGCGGGTGGACGAGGAGCCTGTCGCACTTGCGATCCTGAGGCTGGTAGAGCTGGAGAAGGGCGTCGTCGAGGGTGCGGGCGCGACCCCGCTCGCCGCCCTTCTGGCGGGTGAGTTGAACGATCTCCGAGGCAAGAAGGTCGTGCTCTGCCTTTGCGGCGGCAACATCGACCCCACGGTGCTGGGCCGCGTCATCGAGCACGGCCTCGCGGTAGACGGCCGCCTCGCGCGCTTCACCGCGATCATCTCCGACCGTCCGGGCGGTCTCGCCCGCCTGACCGGGGCCCTCGCGGATGCGGGGGCGAGCATCAAGCAGATCGTGCACGAGCGGGCGTTCGCCAGTGCGGACGTTTCGACCGTCGAGGTCGACTGTGTGGTCGAAACCCGCGATCGAACACACTTAGAGGCGGTCCTGGAACGGCTTCGCGAACTGGGAATGCCCTGCCGGGAAAGGCGGTAGAGCAGAGGGGGATCGGCCTGCCCCCGTCCCAGCCCTATGCTCTAGCTCGTAGGCGTCAAGGTCACCGTGAACAGGATCGCCCCGTTGCCGTCGCGCTCTTGGACGGTGCCGGTCAGCAGGTCGTCGGCGCCCCGATCGACGCGGCCCACGAAGGTGTCGGTCGTAGCGTCCGCGTAACCCAGAGTGAGGTTCAACGTCGTTCCTCGGAAGGCGCTCAGGTTCCGATCGATGGTCCCCGCCCCGGTGCGGCGAGAGTCGGTCGCGGTTCCGGCGATGTCGCCGTCGCGGTCCACCGTGAGCTGGAGCGTCCCGTCCACGGTTCCGTCGCGGGAGACGAACGTTCCCGTGTAGCGTCCCTCGAAATCGGAGTCGTCGTCGCGGTTCGAGCGGAAGCCGCCGCCCCCGCCGCAACCGCCGAGGAGAGCCCCCGCCAGAACGACGGAGGCGAGAGGCAGGAAAGGTCTCATCCCTTTTCTACGAGCGATGGGTAGCGGTCGAGCGCGTGGAGGACGAGTTCTCCGAACAGGGTGTTCGCCCAGGCGAACCAGTGGCGCGTGTAGCGGGCGGGATCGTCCTTGTGGAACGACTCGTGCATAAAGCCCGTCCCGCCATGGGTCGCCTTGAGGACGCGCAGGACCTCCTTGACCTCGGCGGGGTCGGTCGCGGTGAGGCCACGCAGGATGTGGCTCATAGGCCAGATCCAGTCGGGACCGATGTGCGGACCGCCGATGCCCTCGTAACGGCCGGTAAAGAACCAAGGGTTCTTCGGGCTCCAGACGAGACGACGCGTATTCTGGTAGATCATGTCGCCCGCCGAGACGGCGCCGAGATAGGGCAGACCGAGGAGGCTGGGGACGTTCGCGTCGTCCATCATCGAGTAATGGCCGAGGCCATCGACCTCGTACGCGTAGACCGGGCCGAGGCCGTCGGCCTCCTTGATCGCGTGAACCTTGAGCGCGTTCTCCACCTCGTCTGCTAGTTCGCGAGCGGCGAGGGCCTTCGCGGGCTGGTGGCGCACCGTCGCGAGGATCTCCGCCATCTGATGGAGCGAGACGACCGCGAACAGATTGGACGGGATGAGGAAGCCGTAGTCCGTCGCGTCGTCGGAAGGCCGGAAGCGGGAGAAGATCAGTCCCGTTGGCGCGATAGGATTGCCCGGCCCGCCTTCGGGCGAGGCGCCCGGACGGTAGAAGGCGTAGGGACCGGGGCCGTCCTTGCGCTGCTGCTCGCGGAAGGTTCGGACGATAGCATCGGCGGCGGACTCCCACTCGGCGTCGAAAGGCGACTCGTCGCCCGTCGTCTTCCAGTAGCCGTAGCCGAGACGCAGGGGGTAGCAGAGCGAGTCGATCTCCCACTTGCGCTCGTGGACGCCGGGGCGCATCTCCGTCTGGTCGTGCTTCCACTCGCTCTCGCGGCTCGGGTCGTCGAAGAACGCGTTCGCGTAAGGGTCGAGCAGGATGTTGCGGCTCTGCCGCCGTACCACGCCCGCGAGGAGCTTGCGGAGGGCGTCGTCCTCACGCGCCAGGGGCAGGTAGGGCCAGACCTGGGCCGAGGAGTCGCGAAGCCACATCGCGTCGATGTCGCCCGTGATGACATAGGTGTCGGGCTTGCCGTCCCGCTCGGAGTAGGTCACCGTCGTGTCGAGGGTGTTCGGGAAGCAGTTCTCGAAAAGCCACGCCAGCTCGGGATCGGCGATCCGCGACTTGGCCCGGACGATGGCCGCCTCCACGGCGGGACTGGAAAAGTGGCGCGCGCCGGGTGCGGGGCGTCGGGAATCGAAGGTCTGGGGCATCATGGCGAGGGCGCGGAGCGGGGCGGCGGCGAGGCCCGCCAGCAGGAGCTCGCGTCGGGAAGGGCCGTCCATTGCTCTCTCCAGTATGGACTCTCGCAGCGAAGGGTATCTTGGGTCCTATGCCCCGACTCGACGAGGAGGCCTTGGCCGCCCGCGCGCGGGCCTATGCTCCTTACAGCGGCTACGCGGTCGGCGCGGCCTTGGAGGATGAGAAAGGTCGGGTTCACGCAGGCTGCAACGTCGAGAACGTTTCGTACGGCGCCACGATCTGCGCGGAACGGGGAGCCCTCGCGCGTCTCGTCGCCGAAGGCGGGCGCGAAGTTCGGCGGGTGGCGGTCGCCACCGTGGACGGCGGCGCTCCCTGCGGCATCTGTCTTCAGTCCCTTCTAGAGTTCGCGACCGACCCTTCCGCTGTAACGGTCGAACTGATCGCCGGCTCCGAACCCGTCCACACCTACACGCTCGCGCAACTCCTGCCCCACGCGTTCCTTTCCAAAAAGGTGGAACGCGGCGTATCCTGAAAGCACAGCCATGGCCCGTTCCGTCTTCGCACCCCTGTTCGCCGTTTGCCTCGTTTCCCTTCCTCTCGCCGGATGCGGCGGAGGCGGTGACAAAGGCGGAACGCCGGCCCCGAGCGGGTCGACCACTCAGATCTTCTTGACGCTCGTCGGCGTCGACGACGCCTCCACGACCGCTCCCGCCCAAAGCCTCGCCAACGTCGTTCAGGGCCAGAGCTTGAGGGTACGTGCGTTGAGGGTCGTCCGGCAGGTCGACGCCTCGGGCGCCGTCACCTATCCGGGAGCGTACGTCGACGTCACGAACCTCCAGATCACCGCGCCCAGCAGCGTCGCGAGCGTCTCGGGCGCGACGGTCGTGGCGAACGCCGCCTCGTCGACGGGCTACACCGTCCAAGGAACGGTGAACGGCCAGACTCTCTCGACGGTCCTTCGCGTTCTTCCCACCGGCCTCGTCCGCGTGACGGGTCAGGTGCGGACCATCTCGGGCGCGAGCGCCCCCGGAATCGCCGTTTCGTTCTATGCGGCCGGCGATACGGAAGCCCTCGCTACCGTTCCTGCGGGCCCGAGCGGGACCTACGCCGCCTACGTGCCCTCGAACGCGGCCCGGCTCTCGGTCGACGCCACCAGCGTCAAGTCCAACGGCATCGCCCTTTTCTACAACACCTACACGTTCGGGAGCCTCAACTACGACGCGACGCTGGACTGCACGGCTCCGTTGCCGACGCTAGGCTCGAACACGCAGTTGAACCCCGTCGACCTCTACTATAGGAACGGCTCGATTCCCGGCGTGCCGACGGGCTGCGTCGGCGGCTAGGGCCGTCCACCGAAGCCGTCGCGTGGCGGACGGAGTTTCCCGGCGCAAGGCATTTGGCTAAACTGGGCGGTGCACCGCCGAACGAAGCCGTTCCTGGCGCTGGGAATGATCCTGATGCCACTCGCCGCCGCCGTTGCTTTCGCCCGCCACGAGGAGGCGTTCGACGTCGAGATCCACGTCGATGCCTCCAAGTCCCAGGGCAGGCTCCGGGAGATCTGGCGATTCTTCGGCGCGGACGAGCCCAACTACGCGACGATGAAGAACGGGAGCAAGCTCGTCGGCGAGCTCGGCAAGCTCCGGCCGGGAAATGTCTACTTCCGCGCCCACAATCTTCTCACAACGGGGGACGGGACGGCCTCGTTCAAGTGGGGGAGCACCAACGCCTACACGGAGCGGCCCGACGGCACGCCGGTTTACGACTGGCGCATCCTCGATGGCATCTTCGACACCTACCTCAAGCGCGGGGTGCGTCCCTACGCCCAGATCGGGTTCATGCCCGAAGCCCTCTCGACCCATCCCGAGCCATATCGGCATCGTTGGACGCCGACCGCCCGTTACGACGAGATCTACACCGGTTGGGCCTACCCCCCCAAGGACTGGGACAAGTGGAGCGAGCTGGTCTACCGGTGGACGAAGCACTGCGTCGATCGCTACGGCGCGCGAGAGGTCGAGAAATGGTACTGGGAAGTCTGGAACGAGCCGAACATCGGCTATTGGCGGGGAACGCCGGAGGAGTTTCGGCGGCTCCACGACACCGCGATCGCGGCGGTGCGCCGCGCTCTTCCCACCGCACGGGTCGGCGGGCCGGACTCGGCGGGCGGCGGGCGCTACTTCCGAGAGTTCCTGCAACACTGCCTCGCGGTGGGAACGCCCCTCGATTTCGTCTCCTTCCACGCGAAGGGCGCGCCGACCACCGTCGATGGCCACGTCCGCATGGGGATCGCCGCCCAACTCCGCACCGTCGACGAGAACTTCGGCATCGTCGCCTCGATCCCCGAACTTAAGGCCAAGCCCATCGTGATCGGCGAATCGGACCCCGAAGGGTGCGCCGCCTGCCAAGGCCCGACCGTAGGCTACCGAAACGGCACGATGTACTCCAGCTACACCGCCGCCTCGTTCGCCCGCAAGCTCGACCTCGCCGCGAGGCACGGGGTGGATTTCGAGGGCGCCCTCACCTGGGCCTTCACCTTCGAGGGGCAGCCCTACTTCGCGGGCTTCCGTCAGCTCGCCTCCAACGGGATCGACCTGCCCGTCCTGAACGTGTTCCGGATGTTCTCGAAGATGGGGGGCGAACGGATCGAAGCCCGGAGCGACGGCGCGATCCCTCTAGACGAGATCGTCGAGAAAGGCGTCCGCGAACGCCCTGACGTTGGCGCCCTCGCCAGCCGCGAGGGCGGCCGGATCGCGGTAATGGCGTGGCACTACCACGACGACGACGTGGCCGGTCCTGACGCCCACGTCACCCTCCGCCTCTCCGGCCTACCCGCGAAGACGGCGCGCGTGACCGAGTACCGGATCGACGGAAGCCACAGCAACGCGTTCGCCGCGTGGGGTCGGATGGGCTCCCCGCAGTCGCCGACCTCTGAGCAGATCAAGGCGCTGGAAAAGGCCGGTGGGCTGGAAAAGATGACCGAGATCCGCCGCCTGAACGTCAAGGAAGGCGAGGCGACCCTCACCGCGACCTTGCCGCGTCAGGCGGTGGCCCTGTTCGTCGTCGAGTAGGCCCTCGGTCAGACCGAGAGCCTTCAGGACGTCAGGGATGGGGCGCGGTCGCCATGGGACTTGCTGATCTTGGCGTAGACGATCCGCCCGTTCTTGCCGATCACGAACGTCGAGGGATAATCCGTCTCGCCCGCCGCGTCCCCACGCAGGAAGACCAGCCCGATCGAACCCGATCCATCTTAGATTGCACACGAGCCCCATACCGAACCGCCGATCGCCTATCGGGATAAACCAGGGCCCTTCTCGCGGTTAGATCGTTCGTTCGATGTCCACCTTCATTCACCCGCATCCATCGATTCAACGCATCGTCTGCCGCTATAGTTTGATATCGCCCGAAAATCATCTAACCTCGTCGTTTTTCTCGCTGGACTGAGAATCGCGCCCTGGGAGGGCGACGATCCGCCCCTCGTTGCCAGGCTCAGAAAAGACGCGTGAAGGGCCTTCCGCCGCGAAGCGCGTTCCCCAAGATCGCGGAAAATCGAAATGGGTTCAGAGACGAAGGAGGAGACCCTATCCGCTTCCCAGGAGCGCCCGATCCTCGGGGCCGAGGACGGTGACGGAGCCGTGACGGGCCCCTTCCGGGAAGGCGTGGTCGTCGACGGGCGTCCAGCCGAGGAGGTCGTCCGAGTGCGAAAGGCCGTATCCGTCCGCCATGCAGAAGTCGAAGTAGAGCAGCCAGCCGCCCGCGACCGGGTCGGGTGCGACGCACGGCCCTTCGGTGATCGTCGGCGTGATCGGCCCGCCCACGATCTCGTAGGGACCGTCGAGCCGTTCCGAGACGGCGAGGCGGGTCGCGCGCCGCTCGCCCGTAGCGGAACCGAACTCCTCCTCCTTGTGGAACAGCCACCAGCCTCCGTCGTGATGCACGAGCGAGCCGTCGATCACGGAGTAGGGCGGCGCGAACAGCACGGTAGGCGGGGAGAACGTCCGCCAGTCGCGGGTGCGACAGGCGTAGAGGCGGCTCCGCATCCAGCCCTCGCGCTCGAAGGAGCTCGACCAGAAGAGGAAGAACTCGCCCGTCGCCTCGTCCCAGACCCACTCCGGCGCCCAGGCGTTGTTCGCGACGCGTCCGTCGGCGTCGACGAGTCCTTCGGCCACGGGCACGTCTTCGGCCTCCCAGGCGCGCAGGTCGCGCGAGGTCGCGTGCAGGATGCTCTGGCGGGCGCGGGTCGTCCCCACGACGTGCCAGACGCCGTCCTGCGCCCGGGCCAGGAACGGATCGCGCAACCAGCGGTCCCAAACGGGTTCGCCGCCGTTCAGCGTCTCGAAATGACGTCCGTCCTCCGAGACGGCGAGGTGGAGACGCTCCGTGGCGTAGGCGCCGCGCGGATCGAGCACCTGGTAGGGCTCACCGTCCGCGCCGATCTCGACCCGGCCTTCGTAGCGCTGGCGGAAGTAGGCGAAGAGACGGTTCGGGACCACCCTTCGACTCTACCGCCCGTGGCTTCGCTGGTCGAAGTCCCACGACTGGCCGGTGATCATCGCCGCCTCGTCGGAGAGCAGGTAGCACACCATGCCCGCCACGTCTTCCGGCGACAGCAGTCGACCGAGGGGCATCCGCTCCGCCGTCTTCTCCGGCCAGTCCTCCGCCCACCCGGCGGTGTCGACCAGAAGTCGGCGCTCGTTGGGCGTGAGCGTCCAGCCGAGATTGAGGGCGTTGACCCGAATCCGATCCTGCGCGAGCGGGTCGGCGAGGGTACGCGTCATGCTCGAAAGGGCCGCCTTGCTCATGCCGTAGGGCAGGAGCTCCTGCCCGGTCTTATGGGCGTTGACGCTCCCGATATTCACGATGCTCCCACCCTTGAGGTGAGGGCGGGCCGCCTGGATCATCAAGAACGGCGCCCTCGCGTTGATCGCCATGATGCGGTCGAAGAACGTGGCGTCCGACTCCAAGCCGCCGCGCCAAGACACGCCCGCGTTGTTGACGAGGCCGTCGAGCCGCCCGTACCGCTCGACGGCGCCCGCGATCAGCCGACGTGGCGTTTCGGAGTTCTCAAGATCGCCCGGCAGGTAGTGGGTGCCCTCGATCCCGGTCTCGCCGTCACGCCCGTGCGTGACGACCGTCGCCCCCTCCGCCAGCGCCCGCCGCGCGATCCCTTCGCCCACACCCGTCGCCGAGCCGGTGACGAGCACGACCTTTCCTTGAAGCCTCACGAAGGCGGAAGGTACCTCCGATCAGGCGAGGCCGTACTGCGCCTCGTGCAACCGACGGTAGACGCCGCCGGCGGCGACGAGTTCGTGATGCCTTCCCTGCTCGGCGACCCCCGTCTCGTCGACCACGACGATCCGGTCGGCGTTCTGAATGGTCGCAAGACGGTGGGCGATCACGAGAGTTGTGCGTCCGACCGCCAGTTCGGCGAGAGAGGCCTGGATCGCACGCTCCGTTTCCGTGTCGAGGGCGGAGGTCGCCTCGTCGAGGATCAGGATGGGCGGGTTCTTGAGGAACATGCGCGCGATCGCCATCCGTTGCTTCTGGCCGCCCGAGAGTTTTACACCCCTCTCACCGACCACGGTGTCCAAACCGTTCGGAAGAGCCTCGATCATCGCCTCCAGTCGAGCGCGGCGTGCGGCTTCGAGGATGTCCTCCTCGGAAGCGCCCAGCCTTCCGTAGGCGATGTTCTCACGCACGGTGCCCGCGAACAGGAACACGTCCTGCTGGACGATCCCGATGTTTCGCCGGAGAGAGGCGAGGGTCATGTCCTTGATATCGATCCCGTCCACCGTGATCCGTCCCCCCTGGATCTCGTAGAAGCGCGGCAGAAGCGAGCCGATAGTGGTCTTTCCCGCCCCGCTCGGACCGACGAACGCGATCGTCTCGCCCGCGTTGAGGGTCAGGTCGATCCCGTTCAAGATCGTACGGCTCGGCTCGTAGCCGAAGGTCACGCCCTCGTAGCGGATATCGCCGCGCAGATGGCCGACGTCGCGCGCGTTCGGCGAGTCTTGGATGTCCGGCTCGGTGTCGAGCAGCTCGGTGTAGCGTTTGAAGCCCGCGATGCCCTTGGGATACATCTCCAGCACCGCGTTCATTTTTTGCACCGGCTGGAAGAACACGACCATAAGCTGCTGGAAGGCGACGAAGCCGCCCATCGAGAGTTGGTTGTGCAGAACGAAGTAGGAACCGGCCAGCAGCACGAAAAGCTGGACGATCCGCATCGTCATGTAGCTCAGGCTCATGCTCCGGGACATCAGCGAGTAGGCCTGGAGCTTGGTGTCCCGGTACCCGCCGTTCGCCTGGGCGAACAGCTTACGTTCGTGGTCCTCGTTGGCGAAGGCTTGCACCACGCGCATCCCGCCCACGTTCTCCTCGATTCGCGCGTTGAACTCGCCAACCCGCCCGAACATCGTGCGCCACGTTGTGGTCATCGCCGCCCCGTAGCGCGCCGAGATCCAGGCGGTCGGCGGGACGATCAGGCCGGTAAGCAGGGCAAGCTTGGCGTTCAGCGTCCACATCAGGACGAAGGCGCCGATGAACGTGACGACCGCCACCAGCGCGTCCTCGGGCCCGTGGTGCGCCACCTCGCCCACGTCCTCCAGGTCCTTCGTGATCCGCCCGACGAGGTGGCCCGTCTTCGTGTTGTCGTAGAACCGGAACGAGAGCTTCTGAAGGTGGTCGAAGATCTTGCGCCGCATCTCCGTCTCGATAGCGATGCCGAGCACATGGCCCCAATAGTTCATGAAGTACTGCAGACCGGTGTTCAGCAGGTACACCATCAGGAGGCCGAGCGCACAGAGCAGGATCAATCCCCAGTTCTGCCCCGGCAGCAGTCGGTCGACGAACAGCTTCATCGCAAAGGGAAACGCAAGCTCCATCGCCCCGCTTATAAGCGAGCATGCGAGGTCGGTAAAGAACAGCTTTCGGTGGGGTTGGTAGTACGCGAAGAAGCGGCGGAGCATAAGGGTCTATTGTGGCGCCCCTTAAGCGGGCACGATTCGTTGCGCCTGGAGCTCTCGGATGAGGTGCACCGTCTCCTCGCCGGAGTCGAGGTCCATCGCGTGAAAGCCGAAGCGGCGAGCCTTGTTCACGTCGAAGAACGCGTCGTGCTCGACGTTGAAGATGAAGTCGCCGAAGGCGAAGTTGGCGAGTTGGAACAGGCCGTGAGGCTCCAGGCCGTGCCGCGTCGCCATCGTGTCCCAGAGCGGCTCCATCTCTTTGGTCGTTTGCACCAGGGAGAAGGTCTGGGGCTCCGCGAGGCCGATCCCGAACGCGTCGGCGACGAGGGGAAAGACCTGCGACCAACGGAACACGTCGCCGTTGGTGATGTTGAAGATCTCGCCGTAGCATGCCTCGTCCAGGGCCGACCACTCCATCGCCTTCGCGAGCAGGGTGGCGTCCGTGACGTTCGCGAGGATCTCGTAGGCGCGTGTAGAGCCGGGAAAGCGCAGAGGGGCGCCGGTTTCGCGGCAAAGAGCGGCGTAGCAGGCGATCACGTTGCCCAGGTTCATGGGATTGCCCACGGCGAAGCCCATGACCATATCCGGGCGAAGGGCGGTCCATCCCCACCGTTTGCCCTTGGAGGCTTCCCGAAGGTAGTCCTCCTGGTCGTAGTAGAAGTTCGGCCCGAAATGGCGGGGATCGGTCTCCTTCGCGGGCGTTCTGTAGATCCCGAGGTGGGCGCCGTACGCCTTACCGCCCTGGATGAAGCCGACGTGCCGGAAACCGTCGGACGCGCGTTCGACCGCCTCGACGACGTTGCGTAGCATCCCCGTATTCACACAGGACGCCTCGTGGGGATCGGCCCTCTCCTGGTAGGCGGTGTAGAAGACGTGGGTCACGTCGGCGAGCCAATCGGCCGCCCCAGCGAGCGCATCGGGATCGAGCAGGTCCAAAGAACGGAACTCCGCCTCCGTCGGGAAGCCGGGTGCCCGTCGTGAGACGGCCTTCACGCGCCAACCATTCTCCAGGTGGGCGATAAGGTTCCGCCCGATGATGCCCTGTCCGCCCAGCACCAGGGCCGTCCGTTCTCTGCTCACAAAAGCTTCTACGCGGCCGTCGCCGCCGCTCACGCCTTGGATTCGTAGAAGGCACTCATGACCACGGTAACCCTCAACGACGGCCGAACGATGCCCCAACTCGGATTCGGCGTGTGGCAGGTCGAGGCCGACCAGGCTGTGCCCGCCGTCTACCAAGCCCTCAAGGACGGCTACCGCCTGATCGACACGGCGATGATCTATGGCAACGAGGAAGGCGTGGGCGAAGCGATTCGGACCTCCGGAATCCCGCGCGACGAGATCTTTCTCACCACGAAACTCTGGAACCCCGACCAGGGCCGGGCCAGCGAGGCGATCGATGAAAGCCTCGCCCGCCTCGGCGTGGACTACCTGGATCTTTACCTGATCCACTGGCCCACGCCGAAGCAGGACAAGTACGTCGACGCTTGGAAGGCGATGATCGAAAGCCGGAAGGCGGGCAAGACCCTTTCCATCGGCGTTTCGAACTTCACGAAGGCGAACCTCCAGCGGATCATGGACGAGACGGGCGTCGTGCCAGCGGTCAATCAGATCGAACTCCATCCCGGTCTCCCGCAGGAGGAGCTTCGCGCCTTCCACGCGGAGCACGGCATCGTAACCGAGTCATGGTCGCCGCTCGGCCAGGGCAAGGGACTCCTCGACGATCCTAAGCTCGCGCAGATCGCGCGCAAGCACGGCAAGAGCCCCGCGCAGATCGTCCTGCGTTGGCATCTGGATCTCGGCCTCGTCGTGATCCCGAAGTCGGTCACGCCGGCGCGCATCCTCGAGAATCTGAATGTGTTCGACTTCACCCTCGGTGCCGAAGACCTAGACGAGATCGCTACCCTGAACAACGGACACCGTCTGGGGGGCGACCCCGAGACGGCGAACTATGGGGTCTAGGTTCACGCCGCGCTTCTAGCGAGGCGGTCTAGACGGCGCAACCGTCTGGACCACACACTTTAGAACCGACCTCTTGAAGGATCGAATGGAGCGTCTCCGTCGGTTGTGCGCCGGAGACGCCGTACTTGCCTTCCAGCACGAAGAACGGCACGCCGCTGATTCCTAACGTCTGCGCCTCCTCCAAATCGGCGCGCACCTCGTCGGTGAACGCGTTGCCCGCGAGCATGAAGCGCACGTCGCACTCCGACAGGCCGACTTCCGTTCCGAGGCGTACGAGAGCTTCGGGGTCGGCCATCAGCACACCCTCTTCCAAATAGGCTCGCATCAGGCGCTCCATCATGGCCTCCCCTAAGCCGTGCGAAGTGGCGAGGTGGTGCAGACGGTGTGCTTCGAAGGTCGACCCGACACGCATGAGGTCGAAGCGGAACGTTAGCCCTTCCTTCGCCGCTTCGGCGGTCATGCGGGCGTCCATCGACCGTGCTTCGTCGACGCTGCATCCGTACTTGCGAGCGAGCAACACGTCCTGGGGCTCACCGTGGTCAGGCGGCGCGTTTGGGTCGAGGAGGAAGCTGTGCCAAGTCACTTCGACGGATTCTTCCAACCGATCAAGAGCCGCCTCGAAGCGACGCTTGCCGATCGCACACCAGGGACAAGCGATATCCGACCAAACGTCGACGCGCATTCCCTCTTCTACGCTCAGGAGCCTTACGAATCGTCGAGGCAGGCCGATTCCCTGCGCTCTTAGAAAAGAGCGAAGGCGTCGGACTCCAGTAGGAGTCCGACGCCTTCGCGAGTTCTAGTTTCGGTCGATTACCAGCGGTTGCCGCCGGATCGGCCGCCGCCGCCGCTGGAACCACCACGGCCGCCGCCGCCGCCGCCGCCGTAACCGCCGCCGCCACCGGAACGACCGCCGCCGCCGCCACCGTAGCTGCCGCCGCCGCCACCGTAGCCGCCGCCGCCGCCGCCGGGGCGACCGCCGCCACCGCCGCCGCCGCCCTCACCCTTCGGGCGGGCCTCGTTGACGGTGAGGGTGCGACCATCGACCTGCTTACCGTTCATCTCGGACGTCGCCGCCTCAAGCTGGTCGGCATCCACATCGACGAACGCGAAGCCGCGGCCCTCGATGATGCGGATGTTGGTCGGGTTGTACGCCGCGAAGGCGGCCTTGAGCGAGTCCTCGGTGGCCGAGTAGGAGATGTTGCCCACGTAGAGCGATTTGGTTGCCATGATTTTCCTAAGTTTCGTACAGGCTTCTTCGGTGCGTTCTCGTTGCGAAACTCAGGCGTAGCTTGAATCAGGCGGGAGAGGACTTCGTAACCGTAACGTCTTAGTCTACTCCCTAGAACGCCTCCACGTTGCACCCTATAGTCCGAAGAGGCTCAACAGGGTGTAGATTCCAGCCCCGACGAGGGCCGAAGCGGGGATCGTCAGAACCCAGGCGATCACCATGTTCAACGCGACCTCCCATTTCACCGCCGACAGCCGCTTGGAAGCGCCGACGCCGAAAATCGAGCTGGCGATGACGTGGGTGGTCGAGACCGGCGCGCCAAAGTGACCCGCCACGAGGATCGTCGCCGCGCCCGCCGTTTCCGCCGCGAAGCCGTTCACGGGCTCCAGGCGAATGATCTTGTGCCCCATCGTCTTGATGATCCGCCAGCCACCCACCGACGTACCCAGAGCCATCACGACGGCGCAGGACAGCTTGACCCAAAGCGGGATGCCCGCGTCCTTTCCGAGGTAGCCCGCCGAGATCAGCGCGAGGGTGATGATGCCCATGCTCTTCTGCGCGTCGTTGTTACCGTGCGCGAACGACATCGCGGCCGCGGAAGCGATCTGAAGACGCCTGAAAAGGCTTCCGACGGTTCGAGGTCGCGAGTTCGCAAAGAACAGGCTGATGAGCGTCATAAGGACGTAGCCCACTCCGAAGCCGACGAGCGGCGAGATCAGAAGAGGAAGAACGACCTTGTTCAGGAGGCCGCCCCACAGGACGCCGTGCAGCCCGGCGTGCGCGACCGCAGCCCCGACGAGGCCGCCGATCAGAGCGTGGGAAGAGGAACTGGGAATGCCGTAGAACCACGTCAGCAGGTTCCAGACGATGCCGCCGATGATCGCGGAAAGCGTGAGGGTCGTGGTGGCGACATGAGGATCGACGAGATCCTTCGAGATCGTCTTGGCGACCTCGGAAGCGACGATGGCGCCCACGAGGTTCAGGACCGACGCCATGAGGATCGCCACCCGGGGCGTGAGCACGCGGGTCGATACGACGGTGGCGATGGCGTTCGCCGTGTCGTGGAAGCCGTTGATAAAGTCGAAGGCGAGGGCCGCCACGACCACAAGGATCAGGAGGGTCATCGGGGGTTCAGGCGTACTTGATCAGAATGTCGCCCAAAACCTTGGCGACGTGTTCGGCGACGTCGAAGGCATCCTCAGTGATGTCGTAGACCTCCTTCCATTTCATGACCACGAGCGGGTTCGACGCCTCGGAGTCGAACAGCTCGACCAGCGCCTTGCGGTGTAGGGTGTCGCCTTCGTTCTCCAGGCGATGGATCTCGTCGACCCGCTGAGCGAAGGTCTCCGACCCGTGGATGTTCTTCCGGAGCTCGCCCACGGCGGCGGCGTTGAGGTCGCACATCCGAACGAGGATCGCCGCCATCTCGACGAGATCCCTGCGGGGCGTGGAGCCGAGGCGGTAGAGCGCGGCGCGGGCGGCGGCAGCCTCGATCCCGTCGGTCACGTCGTCCAGCGCGTTCGAGAGGGCCCGAAGGTCCTCCTTGTCGAGCGGCGTCATGAAGGTCGAGAGGATCTTGGACTGAAGCTTGCGGGTGAGTTCGTCACCCTCGTGTTCCAAGACCTTGAGGTCCTCGGCCTGGGCTTCCAGGTTGGTGAAGTTCTGGCTGAAGGCCAGGAACGCCTTGGCCGCGCGCTGCGCGACCTCGGCCTGCGACTCTAACAGGCGGAAAAATTCGACGTCGTGACCAAGTTTAAGCAATGCGCACCTCTCAAAGGCGGCTTTACCCGCCTCCAAAATTAAACCCGCGTTGTGTTAAGGGTTTCTTAACAATTCGCCGACCGTAGACGAGAAACCTTGGATGGCCCCGTCCGGTCATCAAGGCTATGAGTCCCGACGAACCCGTTCCCAATCCGATCGACCCTCACGCGGGCCTTCCCGATCCCATGCCCATCGACCCGGAAAAGGATCCGGAGACCCTCGGCGCAGACGCCAACGGAGCCTGATGACGCCCGACCCGATTCTCTTTCCCGAAGAGACCATAGCTCCCATCCCGATGCCCGAGGGTGAGCCGCCGAACGAGGACGTACAGAACGACGAGGACGCGGACGACACGATCGGACGCTAGAGTCGTTCCCGATCTGCGGGAACTCGATTCGCACCGACGCGCTGGCCTCGCTCTTCTTTCGAGTCGAGGGAGAGCAGGAAACGGTGATCCGAGAGGGGTTTTCCAAGCGTCCGTTTTCCCGGTCCCAGCGAGATCAACGACGAGACAGACACGTTTTTCGCGCGAACCAGAGGCGACTTAGAAGAATCGGGCCTTGTCGAGGAAACAAGTGGGGTCAAGGCGGGCATGGGACAGACGTTCTAACAAAGCGGACACCCCTGGCTATCCCGCAAGGCGACCGCACCCTTCGCGCCTCTTGAAAGAGGGCGGATAGGGGAAACTCTAGGCGGGCGCATGATCGACTTCACCAACGACCCCCACCGCCGTCACAACCCCCTTACCGACGAGTGGGTGCTCTGCTCGCCCCATCGGACCAAGCGGCCCTGGCAAGGCGCGCAGGAAAAGACGACGCGCGAAGACAAGCCGGCCTACGATCCAACCTGCTATCTCTGTCCCGGCAACCTGCGGACGAGCGGCGAGCGCAACCCGGCCTACGAGCACACCTACGTCTTCCCGAACGACTTTCCCGCGCTCCTGAAAGACTCGCCCCTCGGTGAGGCGGGCAGCGGGCTGCTGCGGGCGGAGGGCGTCCGGGGCGAAGCGCGGGTGATCTGCTTCTCGCCGCGCCACGACCTGACGCTCGCGGACATGGCGGTCGAGGACATCGCCCGCGTGGTGGACACCTGGGCCGATCAAATCACCGACCTCGGGCGGACCTATCGCTGGGTCCAGCTTTTCGAGAACAAGGGACAAGCGATGGGAGCCTCCAACCCCCACCCCCACGGCCAGCTCTGGGCGGGCGACTTCCTCCCCACCCTTCCGGCGAAGGAGGACGCCTGCCAAAGGGCCTACTACGAAGCGAACGGACGCCCGCTGCTCCTCGACGTGTTGGATCAGGAACTCGCCGCAGGCGAGCGGATCGTCGCTCAGAACGACCACTGGGCGATCCTCGTTCCCTTCTGGGCCAACTGGCCGTTCGAGTACCTCCTCCTGCCTAAACAGGCGGTCACTCGGCTGCCCGAGCTTACAACAGAACAGCGAGACGCCTTGGCGGCGATCCTCAAGGATGGGCTCGGCAAGTACGACGCCCTGTTCGACGTCAGCTTCCCCTACTCGATGGGCTGGCACGGCGCGCCGACCGGACCGGACGCGGAGGCGAGCCCCTGGTGGACGCTCCATGCCCATTTCTACCCACCGCTCCTGCGTTCCGCGACGGTACGCAAGTTCATGGTGGGCTTCGAGATGCTCGCGGAGGCCCAGCGGGACATCACCCCGGAGCAGGCGGCGGCACGGCTCCGAGGCGATTAGAGGCTATCCCGCCGCGACCGAGTCCTGGTTGGGGCGGATAATTCGGCTTTCTCGAGACCTTGGCGTCAGCGGTAGACGAGGATCGTACGACGCCTCAACCCAGCCGTCGCTCACCATCGCCTCCAAGGTATCGGGAACCTGGGGGAGAGCCTGGGCGACGAACGCGTTTCGTTTGGCCATCTCCTGTAGACGCTGGATGATCATGGGATAGCGCGATTCCTGCTGCAACGTGTCCACGAGCATCAGAATCTGGCTGTGAAGAGGCAGGATGCGCTCACCACGCACGTAGCACGCCTCCTTGTGAACGCGTCCCTCGTGGTAGACCGCGATCTCCTTCCAGGTCGCGCCTTTGAGATTCAGCTTGAACACGTTGTTCCGTTCGGTCGCAAGCTGGACTTCACCAAGCTCGTTCAGGAAACTTCCCAGCTTCAGCGTCGCGTCGATGGAGAAGCCGCCGGTTCCGATTCTCAGATCCTGGTTGATAAATCCACCCTGGGCGATCCAGGCCCACGCTTTCTGGGGCGTTAGGTCGAGCCCCGCGTCGCGCGCCAACTCCGCCGTGAAGTCTTGAAGGTCGGTGAACTGAGCGTTCGCGGTGTACCAATAGTCGCCGAAGCGGATGTGAGTGAGGATGCGTTCCCTCTGTCCCTGCTCGAACTGCTCTTTAAGCCACTTCGCCGGGTGTTCTCCGCGCTCAAGCTCCGCGAGGGTGTAAGCGAGCTGCCGCGCGCTGACCTGGGCCATCGTGACCCCGGCGGAGAGGATCGGGTCGGCAAAGCCTGCGCACTCACCAAGGAGGAACCAGTTGGTTCCGTAGTGCCGCTTCGCCAGGTGCGACCAGTCTTTGGTCGACTCCAGCTTGCCTTCGCTGGTGGCGTTCTTCACGAGCACCGCGATGTGCGGTTCCTCTGCCATCGCCTTCGCGTACAGTTCGGCGGGCCGGAGGCCGGTTTCCTTGTAGTAGGCGGCGGGCACGACGAGGCCGATGCTGGTGCGGGTCGGACCCATCGGGATGAACCACATCCAGCCCCAACCGAGGCTCATGATCTGAATGCGGGTGCCGCCCACGCCGATCTCTACCGCCCAGTCAGCGTTCTGCCAGTAGTCCCAGATCGCGATGTTTCGCAGGGTGGTGGGTTCTTCGACAGGCACGTTGAGGGCCTTGCGGAGTACCCCTGCGTTGCCCGAGGCGTCGACGTAGTGGGTCGCCGTGACCGTGTCGCCTCCCTCAAGCTCTAGAAAAGCCATCACGTCGCCCCGTCGATCGACGCGGGCCACCCGCGCGTTCTGGCGCACCTCACAGCCGAGTTCCGCCGCGCGGTCGAGCAGAATCGCGTCGTATTTCGAGCGATCGACCTGAAAGGCGGTCTTCGTTCGTTGCCCCCGGTATTTCGCGGGACGCGGCTCGTCCACGAACTTTTCCGTCTGGAGGAAATCGAAGTCCCAAAGTTCAGGGTTCTTGCCCCAGCGGTAGGTCGCGCCGACCTTGATGGGAAATCCCGCCGCCTCCACCTGGTCCCACACCCCCATCTCATCGAGAATCGGCCCAATGGGGGGAAGAAGGCTTTCTCCAATGTGGTCGCGCGGGAACGTCTCGCGCTCAAGAATAGCGACGGAGAGGTGCGGGGCGTAACGCTTGAGAAGGGTGCCCACCGTCGATCCGGAGGGGCCGCCGCCGACGATGGCGACGTCATAGTGGTCTTCGCGGCTCACAAACCCATTGTGCGTCGAACGGGCGGCAATCGGGAGGCGTCTAAAACTTTATTCCAGCGATTCACCTGATAATTCGTACAGAGTCGCGAATTGTCCTGGACATTGGATACACTTAGCGAAGATTCATCGGAGAATCCTCTATGGCAGAAGGCAATTGGAAATCCATCGCGGCAGAGATCGCCGCGCGGATCGAGTCGGGCGAAACGGCCCCGGGCTCGCGCCTGCCTTCTGGCGACGAGATCGCTCGTCTTCACGGGGTCACCCGGAGCGTCGCGCATCGCGCCGTTGAGGAGCTTCAGCGCCAAGGACTCGTCGTTCGCCGCCAAGGTAGCGGGACCGTCGTGGCGGACAGAGGAGCCAAGAAGGGCGTCCGGGTCGCCCTGTTAGTGGACGGCTACAGCGCCGACCACAACTTCCCCTCCGGCGACCTGCTCCGCGGGATCCAAGACCGTATCGGCGAGGAATCGACTCTCGTGATCGCGGACAGCAAGCACGACTTGAATCTGGAGGCCCGCCAGCTTCGTCGTCTCGCCCATGAGGCGGACGGCATCCTCGTCTACACGACCGCCCCGGACCATCCGACTGCCCTCGCCGCGCTCTTAAAGGAGGGGTATCCCGTGGTCGCCCTCGACCGAATCCCACAGGATGTCGAGATCGACGCCGCCGTGACGGACAACTCCGGCGCGGTAAGCGGTGCGATCCGCTCGACCATCGAGCGAGGGCACCGGCGGATCGGTTTTCTGGGCGTCCACCGTCCGTCGTTCACGTCGGTCGTCGAGCGCCATGCAGGCTACCGAGCGGCGATGGCGGAGGCGGGGCTCGAATCCGACTCGCTCGTCCGCTGGCTTCCCGAGGGCCTTGACCCGGCGTCCGCCATCTACCAGCAGCTCGTGAGCGACGCGATCGTCGCCCTGCGGCATGGCGACGCCCCAATGACCGCGCTGTTCTGCATCGAAGACGGCCTTGGGTGCGCCGCCGTGCTCGCGGCCGAGCGGCTCGGCCTCGTCCTTCCCACCGATCTGGAGATCGCCACGTTTATCGACTGGCACCCCATGACCCTGCGCACCCCCTGGAACGTCCGGCGGTTGGTGCAGCGAAAGTATGACCTTGGACAGGCCGCCGCCGGCCTGCTCCTCGACCGCCTCGCCTCGCCCGGACGACCCGCACGGGTCGTCCGAGTCGCGGCGGACATCATCCCCACCGACGCCGACTTTCAAGAGCCGTCCCCGACCGCCTTCCGCCTTCCGACCAAAGAAGGTCATCAATCATGAGAATCCTGCGCAAAGCATTCACCCTTATCGAGCTTCTGGTGGTCATCGCGATCATCGCCATCCTGGCCGCCATCCTGTTCCCCGTCTTCGCCCAAGCCAAGGCCGCCGCGAAGGCTTCGGTCTGCCTGAGCAACACCAAGCAGCTCGGCCTCGCCATGATGCAGTACACCAACGACAGCGACGGCGCCTATCCGGCGGGTTGGTACGGCGGTTGGAACTACACGCAGCCGGCCTCGGTCCCGGGCGGCACGTACAAGTGGGAAGACGCGATCTACCCCTACGTCAAGAGCGAAGGCATCTACTCCGACCCGGCGAACAACCTGGGTCTTGCCGGTACCTACGTGAGCCGGGATCGTCTGACGGGCAACACGCCCGGCAACTGGGACGACGGTTCGTACAAGGACTTCCGCTTCGGTAGCTACGGCATGAACTGCACCTACTGGGGTCACGACGACGATGTTTCGGCACCGTCCTCCGACAACAACAATCCGGTCGCCATATCGACTGAGACTTCGGTCGAAGACTCGGCCGGAACCCTGCTCGCGGCGGACGGCAACGGTTCGTTCCAGATCGCCTGGAACCACTCGGACGAGCAGCCTACCAAGGTGATCGGCACCGGAAACGACCAGTACATCGGCAACCGCGACATGACCTTGTACCCCAACCTCGCGCGTGAGGGAGCGGTGATGCTTCGGCACAACGGTCGGGCGAACGCGATCTTCACGGATGGTCACTCTAAGTCGACCTCTGGGGGCGATATGCTGAAGAAGGCGAACAGAGTGGACTCGACGGGTCGGTTCCCGCTGGCCATGTTCACCGGACGTCAGGACTAAGAGTCTCGGGCATCTAAAATCACGAAGAAGGGACCGCACCAGAGTATGGTGCGGTCCCTTCTTCGTGATTTTATACTCTGTTACACAGGATCCGAACGGAGTTTTCTACCCGCCGGAAGGATTTCCGTTCCGGTCGGTCTGCCCACCTGCCGCCGCCGGGGTTGACGACCGTCCAGAAGTCACAGGATTGCCCTGGCGATCCACATGGGCACTAGGCGCGGTCGCAGGATCGACGGTGGAGGCCGCACGGGGCTTGGTCATCGGATCTTCCTCCGTTTTGGAGCATCCAACGAGGGCTCCGGAAACGAGGCTGAGCGCGAGGGTCGCAAGGAGCGAAAGGTTCTTCATGATTTTCTTCAGATATTGGACGGAACACCAAGGCAGAAGGGTCCCGCCTTACGGACTACTTGGTCATGATCAGCGTCACGTTGTGGCCACCGAAGCCGAACGAGTTGCTCAGGGCGACGCTCAGGTCGGCCTTGCGCGCCACGTTGGGGACGCAGTCGATGTCGCATTCGGGGTCTTGGTCGTCCACGTTGATCGTGGGGGGTAGGACGCCGTCGCGCATCGCGAGGAGGCAGAAGATCGCCTCGATCGCGCCCGCCGCGCCGAGGGTGTGGCCGGTCATCGACTTGGTGGACGACACGGGGACCCGCGTCGCGTACTCGCCCATGACGGCCTTGAGGGCCTTCACCTCGTGGACGTCGCCCACAGAGGTGCTCGTGCCGTGGGCGTTGACGTAACCGACCTGCTCGGCGGTCAGGCCCGCGTTGCGCAGGGCCATCCGCATGGCCGCCGCCGCGCCGCGCCCCTCGGGGTGGGGGTTGGTGATGTGGGTGGCGTCCGCGCTCATGCCGTAGCCGACGACCTCGCCGTAGATCCTCGCGCCGCGCGCGAGCGCGAAGTCACGATCCTCCAGAACCAGGCAGCCGGAGCCTTCGCCCATCACGAAGCCGTCGCGGGCCAAGTCGAAGGGACGGCTGGCCCGCTGAGGCTCGTCGTTGCGCTGGCTCATGGCGCGGGCGGCGCAGAAGCCCGCGATGCCCAGGTCGTTGACCGCCGCCTCGGAGCCGCCCGCGACCATCACGGTCGCATCGCCGCGCTTGATGACGTGGTAGGCGTCGCCGATCGCGTTGGCGCCGGTGGAGCAGGCGGTGACGGGGGCGACGTTCGGTCCACGCAGGTCGTTGAGGATCGAGACCATGCCGCCCGGCATGTTCGGGATCATGTACGGGATGTAGAAGGGCGATACCTTGTTCGCGCCTTTCTCGTACAGGTTGTGGGTCTGCTCCTGCATGGTCCACAGCCCGCCGACGCCGGAGCCGATGTAGACCCCGGTCTCGTCCCGTAGTTCCTCGTCGAAGACGAGGCCGGAGTCCTTGAGGGCCTGGGCGGCGGAGGCCACGGCGAAGGCGATCACGCGATCGACGCGACGCGCCTCCTTTCGGTCCATCCACTGGGTGGCGTCGAAGTCCTTGACCTCGCCCGCGATCTGGGTGGTGTAGGGGCTGGGGTCGATCTGGGTGATGCGGTCGATCCCGCTCCGCCCCGCCACGATCCCCTGCCAAGTGTCCTCGACGCTCAACCCGAGCGGAGTGACGGCCCCGAGGCCCGTGACGACGACCCGCCCGCTCGGGGGATGCGCCATCTTACGCCGCTTTCTTCGAGATGTAGGTGACGGCGTCGCCCACCGTCTTGATCTCGCCGACCTCGTCGTCCGGGATGTCGATCGAGAACTCGTCCTCGAACGCCATCACCAGCTCGACGACGTCCAGGCTGTCCGCACCCAGGTCCTCGGTGAACGAGGCGGTCGGAACGACCTCGTCTTCCTTCACGCCGAGCTCCTCGACGGTCACTTTCTTAACTCGATTCAGAATGTCCTCGGACATGCAGGGGAAGATACCCGCAATGGAGCGAGGCCGTTCCAGGGTCGTAGGGTTTCCCGCCCCTTGTGCCCCGGAATAATCGCTCAAAGGCCGAGAGACCTTCGGAAACGAAACCTTTCCGGCACTTCGAGTCCTGATGCGCGCTCGGCGCACTCACCCATCCACCTGGGGCGCGACTCCGTCGCGCCCCAGGTGGACCCTCTCCCCCTTCAGAGGGGGAGAGGGTCCAGAGGACTCAGGACCGCTTCTAGCGGGTTCGGACCTCGACGGTCGCGCCTTGGGTCCAGCGTACGCGCGCCTCGACGACGGCGCCGCCGCGCGCGGCGAGGATCGTCTTCAGGCCCGCTGCGGGGACGGTGGGACGTTCCGTTCGGTAGGCGAGGGGCTTGCCGTTCAACGTGACCCGCTTCGGGGTCTCGCCCGTCCGGAGGTGAAGCCGGACGATGAGGTCCCGCGCCTTGGCGACGCCGGAGACGGGACTCAGAACCAGGCGGACGCCGGCCGCGGTGCGCTCGGCGGTCGCGGTGCGAACCGTCTTCCTCGAGTCCACGGAGACGCCGTCGTCCTCGATCAGGGTGCGGGTCGTCTTGGATCCGGGGAACGCCTCGACGGTGATCGGCTTCGTCATCTGCTCGTCGGAATTCCGAACGTGGTCCTCACCCAGGAACAGGACGGCGCCGTCGCGCAGGAGCATCGGGACTCGGCGCAGGTCGGCGGGCATCGTGGTCGTGGTGGGGCCGACGAGACGGCGGCCGGTCCAAGGGTCGATCCAGGCGCCCGGCGGCACCCAGAAGCTCCACGTCTGCGGCCCCGTTCGCGGCGGCTGGTCGCCGGACCAGTTCAGGTGGGCGTTCGCGCCGCCGTCGAGTTCGAAGTACTCCATGCGAACGTCGTAGGTCTTCCCCGCCTCCAGGTGAACGGTGGCGCCGTTGTCCGCCGAGTCGAGCGGCTTCCACTGATCGATCACGGGTTTGCCGTCGATCCACAGCCGCACGCCGTCGTCGGTCGCGGTCGCGATCTTGGCGTCGACCGTTTGGGCCATCGGCCCGATGCGACCGGTCCAGCGGACGGAGAAGCTATCGTTGGGGATGCCCGCCGCGGGGGAGCCGGCGCCCCAGTCGAAGTCGATCTTCGCGTCGTCCCGCACGAGGACGGGTTCGCCTTGGAGGTTTTTGTTGGCGAAGTACTCGCCACGGAACGCGGTCCCGGCGGACGGGACCAGAGTCTTCAGGTCGGGCGCGTCGGATTTGGTGACGGGGGAGACGAGCAGGTCGTCGCCCAGAAGATACTGGCGGCTCGCCGCCGCCTCCGGGAACGCGGGCCATTCGAGATCGAGCCGCCGCATGAGAGGCGTTCCGTCCGTCGTCGCGCGGTGGACGGCGGAGTAGAGGGTGGGAATGAGGCGATAGCGGAAGAGGATCGCCTCGTTGGTCGCCTCCTCCGCCTGCGGCCCGAAGACCCAGGGAAAGCGGATCTTGCCCGCCGTGCAGTGGGGGCGAAGCACCGGCGAGAGGGCGCAGAACTGCATGAAGCGGGTGTACAGCTCGGGGCTGGGGTCGCCCCGGTGGCCTCCCGCGTCCTCGTTGACGTAGGGAAGCATCCCGAGAACGCCCTCGTCCACGCCGTTCTCCACCGCGTAGCGCAGCCAAGTCCAGTTGGACTCGGTATCGCCCGTCCAGGTGATCGGGTAGCGGTGGAACGCGGGGTGGGGCGGGCGGTTGCGGATACCGTTGTCGATGCCGTCCACGTTCGCCATGATAAGCGGCCTTTTTTCGGGGTGGTACGCGGCGGTCACGTCGTGGAACACGCTCGCTCCCCAGACTTCGGGTCGCAGGCCGGGCATCGGCTCGTGCAGGCGAGTCGACCAGTTTCGGTCGTACCACCACACGTCCATGCCCTGACGGAAAAGGTCGGTGAGGCCGTTCCACCGGTACGTCGTCTCCTTGGGGTCGAGGGCGGTCGGCGCCTGGGGTTCGGGGTGGTCGTTGAACATGACGCGCACCCCCTTGGCATGGGCCTTCTCCAGGAAGCCGGGCATGTCGGGGAACAGCTTGGTGTTCACGCCGTAGCCCTTGCTCGCGCCCACGCGCCAGTCGGTGTCGCACACGAACAGGTCGAGCGGCAGGCCGTGACGTCGGTACTCGTCGATCACGCCGAGCGCCGTCTCGTCGGAGTAGGGGTAGTACCGGCTGTCCCAGAGGCCGAGGGTGTAGCGGGGCACGAGCGGCACCGGACCGGTGAGGGCTAGGAAGTCCTTTCGGAGCCGCTTGGAGTCGGAGCCCACGAAGAGGTAGAGGTCGGGTGCGTCGTTGCCCACGTCGTAGCCGCTGGTCGGGCCCTTGGCGGCGTTAACGGGAATGGCGCCGCCTTTAGGCGGAACCATGCGCGGCGAGTCGGCCATGGGCCACACGGGTCCCGTTTTGCCCGGCGCGGGCAGCCACTGGGGTTTCGGAAGGTTGCCGACGGTGTAGACGGTCCTGCCGCCCACGACGAGGCGGATGCCTTTGAAATCATGACCGTTCAGGGCGACGGTGTAGCCTTTTGCGACGAGGTTGTCCCCCTGCTTGCGGTAGGGCGTTCCGGACCAGCTTCGCCCGACGACGGTGAAGGTGGAGCGGTCTTCAAAGCCCTTGGGGCCTTTGCGCTCGATGCGGACGAGGCTGTCGGATAGGAACTGGACCCTTAGGTCGCCGTCGATGTACGCCGGGATGGGCATGGGCCATGGTGTACCCGCGCCGATGGTCTTCCGACCATCGGATCTCCCGAGAAACGCCCTCTTTCTCCCTCCAGTCCCTCCTCTATTCCGTTCGCAACGCGAGATCCTAGGGCTCGTAGGACCCACGACGGAACGAGGAGGGGCTCTTTTCAGGCTTTTCGGCGTACGGTGCGGGCGGCGGCAACGGTGGGGCCGACCTTGGTGGGCTTGGGCTGGATACGGATACGGACAGTCGACTTCCCTTGCGTCGAGGCGACGGGCAGGGTGTAGGTCGCGTCGTAGTACCGGTTCTGCGGCTTGCCTTCCAGGTTGTCGGCGGCGATGGACTTGCCGTCGACGAGGATCTCGAACTCGGGGCGGCTCCGGTCGTTGCCCCAGAGGGTCAGGACGAGATCGGTCGGCGCGGCGCCGTCCACCTTCATGTCGAACTCCATCCAGCCGTTCGCGAGCGGCTGGCGAGTGGCACGGTTGTTCTGCTCTCGCACGTCGGTCCGCTCCTCGGTCAGTTTATGGTCGCGCTCGGGCTGCATCTGCGCGAGGATCATCGTGTCGACGGTACGCGCCTGTAGGTCCTTGATCCTTTCTTCCTCGGCACGATACTCGGCCTCCTTCACGTCCCACTCGGCGGGCGTGAACCGGTCGAAGTAGACGCCGTAGCGCTCGTTCGTCATGGCGTAGAACGGCGCGAAGGTCAGGTTGTCGGGCCTCATCGCGTTTTCCGTCTGGAAGGTCAGCGGCTTGCCGGGCACAGGCTTGAGCCATTGGGCGATCGGTCGATCCTCCGTCACGAGGACGGGGGTGCGGAATACCGAGCCCGGCTTGGTGCGACCGACGCCGCCCCGGCCCCGGTGCCCGGTGGGAGCGTCGCCCATGTCGGCAGCCAGGACGACGGGACCATAGAGGATCGCGACCTTCTTCGGGTCGTCCGGCGTGGCCTCGGTACGGAGGGTCATCGGCAGGCTGAACTCCAGTTTGTCTCCCTTCTTCCAGGTCCGCTTGATCGAGGCGTATGACGAGGGGGTGGACGACGTCGCGACGAGCTTGCCGTTCACCTTGTACCGGATCGGCCCTTGGGCCCAGCCAGGGTGGCGGAGCTTCATGTCGAACGCCTTGGGCTTGCCGTCCTCGACGGTGATCGTCACCGCGTTATCCTGCGGGAACTTCGTGTCCTGCCGGAGCTTGAGGCCCGCGTCGCGGAAGTTCAGGGTGGTCGGCATGAACAGGTTGACCCAGAGGGTCTTCGCGCCATCGTGGAAGTAGGCGGTATCGCCGTGCTTGGTGTGGTTCTCCATGCCGGAGCCGTGGCAGCAGGTGAAGTCGTCGAAGGGGTTGCTGTAGCCCCGGTACGAGTTCGTCGCGAGCGGCACGAAGTAGGTCACCATGCCCGTCGCCGGATCCTGCGAGGCGAGGATATGGTTCAGGTAGGCGCGCTCGTAGAAGTCCATCTCCTTGGCGTCGGGGCGCCATTCGAAGAGGTGCCGCGTGAGCTTGAGCATGTTGTACGTGTTGCAGGTCTCACACGTGTTGGTGGTGATCCGGTCGGCGATCTTGTCGGGAGGGCCGAGGTACTCGCCGTTGCTGTTGCCACCGATGGCATAGGAGTGGTGGTCGACGACGGTGCTCCAGAAGAACTCGGCGGTTTTGCGGTCCTTCTCGTCGCCGGTGATCTCGTACAGTCGGGCAAGACCGACGATCTTCGGGATCTGGGTGTTCGAGTGCTTGCCGGGGAGGCTGTCGATCCCCTTGGAGAGCGGCTCGAGGACGCGGTTGTCGTAGAACTTCTGGGCCAGTTCCAGGTCTTTGGGGTTGCCCGTGCGCTTGTACAGCTCGGCGAGCGACTCGTTCATGCCGCCGTACTCCGTGCCCAGCATCTGCTGCCACTGGTCGGGCGTGAGGTCCTTCGTGACGCCGTAGGCCCAGCCCGCAAACCGCTCGGCCACGCCGAGGGCTTTCTTGTTGCCGCAAAGCGCCTGGGCGTCGAGGAGGCCCGCGAACACTTTGTGGTGGACGTACCAGGGCGACCACATGCCGTTCAGATCGAAGCCACCGCTCCGGAGCTTGCCCGCCGCGACGTCGGTCCAGATGGCGTCGATGCGCTTACGGTCGAAACCCTCTTCGAAGCGGAAGGCGGAGATGAAGCCGTCGGGCCGGGCCTTCTGGCACTCCACAAGGCCATCCACAAGCGCATCGACCTTCGCCTTGTAGCGCGCGTCGCCGGTATGGGCGTACTCCTGGGCGCAGGCGGTCATGTAGTGGCCGAGCGAGTGGCCGGAGAGGCCGCCGGTCTCCCAGCCGCCGTAGATCTCGGCCTTGGGCTCCAACCCGCTGTTCACGCGGAAACCCGCGAGGAGCCGCGCGGGGTCGACCGTCAGCAGGTACTTCGCGGTCGCTTCGTGGCTAGCCTCGAAGGGGCCGCCGAGCAGGCGGACGTCGGTGAGGGGGAACGGTTCGGCGACCGGCTTCGGCGCGGCGGTGTTCGGCGCGTTCATAGCGAGCAGGGAGAGGGCGATAAGGGAGAGGGGCATGGCGTTTATCCGCGACGGCGGGTTCGGGGTTTCTGAAGCTCTTGGAGGATGCCGGGGGCTGGATCAGGGCCTTTGCGGCGGAAGGCGGCAGGGAGCTCGATCATCGCGCCTTCCATTCCCAGATGCCCGCCGCGAACTCCTTCTGGAGCTTGACCTCAAGTCGCAGGGCGGTGGTCTTCACGGGCTTGAAGGTCGTGCGGTTCGGCTGGTCCTTCAGGAGGCCGTAGGTGGCGTCCTCGACGGGTTTCCAGGCGTCGCCCTCCTTGTAGAGGAGCTTCCAGCCCTCGGGCACCCGGCACTCGCCCCGGCCCGTGTCGTCGAACCAGTAGAGGGTCGATTCGGAGACGGTCGTCGCCTCGGGCAGGGTCATCTCCACCCACTCCGTGGTGCCCTTCTTGGGCCACCAGTGGAAGTAGGGATTGGAGTCGTCGCCCATAAAGTTCGGCTCCAGTCCGTCGTTGATCGCCTTGGGGTCGCTTCCCTGGGAGGCGCGGATCGTGGCGCGGGTGGAAACGGTGGGAAGGGGGGTGGGCTTCGCGGCCTTCTCGGAGTTCGGGAGCCACACCTCCATCTCGTTCCGGCCCCGGTTGCACCAGGCGTAGTAGGGGATCATGGTGACCGTCTTCGGGGCCTTCTCCACCGCGCCGCCGGGGCCGGCGGTGAGGGCCTGGGCGGTTCCGGTGAGGGTCACGACGCCCCCGAGCAGATTCGGCTGGCGCAAGGCGGTCAGCTTGGCGGCGTCGGGCAGCATCAGGTTGCGCACCTTGCCCGCGTTGTCCGCGCCCTCGGCGCAGAATACGACCGGTCCGCGCTGGACCGCCACGCGGCCCTGGTCGGCGAGCACCTTCGCGCTGGAGACGATCCGCCGCGCGGGCATGGGCAGGTTGAGAGCGACCACGTCGCCCTTTTTCCAGGCCCGATCGACCGTCACATAGCCCTTGACGATCGTCATCGGGACCGGCTTGCCGTTGACCTTTAGGGTCGGCATGGGCGCGCGGTCGGCGAAGCGGAACAGATCGGACGGGGCCGCCTCGTTCCGCGCCCAACCGGGGATGCGGACGTTCATCGCGAACCGCCCCGGCTTCGCCGGGTTGACGGTCAGCTTCACATCGCCGCTCCAGGGGTATTCCGTCTTCTGGACGACCTGCACCTTACGGCCGCCGTCCATCGCGACGTCCGCCGTTCCGCCCGCGTAGAGGTTCACGTACAGGTTCGAGCCCTGCTGGGCGTAGAAGTAGCCCGGTACGGAGGCGATGAACCGTGTGATGTTGCCGGGGCAGCAGGCGCAGCCGAACCAAGGGCTCCGCGCGTGCTGGCCGATCGACTCCAGAGGGTTGGGATAGAAGAAGTCCTTGCCTTCGAGAGAGACGCCCGAGAGCAGGCCGTTGTAGAGGGTCCGTTCGAGAACGTCGATGTACTTCGCGTCCTTGTGCAGCAGGAACAGACGGTCGTTCCAGTAGTCGTTTCCGATGGCGGCGCACGTCTCGCAGTACGCGCTCATGTTCGGAAGCTCGTACGCCTTCCCGAACGCCTCGCCCGCCCCCGTCGCGCCGATGCCGCCGGTGACGTACAGCTTCTTCGCCACCACGTCGTCCCAGATGCGGTCGATCGCGGTCAGGTATTTCGGGTCGCCGGTAAGGGCGGCGACGTCGGCCATGCCGGAGTACATGTAGGAGGCGCGCACCGCGTGGCCCACCGCCTCGGACTGGTCGATGACGGGCTTGTCGTCCTGGCTGTAGTCGCTTCCCCCTCCCCGGCAGTCGAGGAAGAACTTGGCGAGTTCGAGGTACTGGGTCCGCCCCGTGACCCGGTAGAGCTTGGCGAGGCCCATCTCGACGATCTGGTGGCCCGGTGCGACCGCCCGCTTGCCCGGCCCGAAGGTCGCGGCCAGCAGGTCGGCGCTCTTGGTCGCCACGTTCAGGAGACTCTTCTTGCCGGTCGCCTGGTAGTGCGCGACCGCCGCCTCGTAGAGATGGCCGAGGTCGTACAGCTCGTGGCTCAGGTCCGACTCCTTCTCCCAGCGCGCCTTGCCCGCCCACGGATGCGGGGCCTCGGGATTGATCGTGCGCGTCGTGTAGAGGTAGCCGTCCGGTTCCTGCGCCGAGGCGATCAGGGCGATCTGCCGGTCGACGTACGCTTCCAGCTTGGGGTCCTTCTTCACGCTGAGGGCGTAGGCCGCCCCTTCCAGGACCTTGTAGACGTCGGTGTCGTCGAACGGGTAGCCGGGGGGAGCGAGGTTCTTAGGGACCTGCCCCCTGATCCGCATGGCCGCGCGCTCGAAGTTGTCCATCCGGCCCGTCTCCTCGCACTTGCCGAAGGCGTAGGGGATGGTCACCGAGCGGTTGACCTCGATGCGGGGCGCCCAGAACACGTCGTTCAGGTGGACGGCGGTGAAGGGCACCGGCTTGATCGGGTAGTCCTTCGCGGGGGCGACGAAGCCCCCGCCGACGGCGCCGAGCAGAAGAGAGGAAAGGACGATCATCGGGTTTTGAACCTCAGGACGGAGAGCGAGTAGGCGGGGAAGCGGCGGTGGAGCGTGTCGCCCGAGACGGCGAGAGATTCCATCTTGGGGGCGATCCGGCGCGGCGCATCGAACGAGTTTTCGGACTGGGGATTCTCGGAGGCGAGTTGAACGAGGGTTCCGCCCTTGGCCCGAACGCCCTTGAGAACGAGGTCGATGTCGGCGGGGGCGGCGCCCGTATTCAGGACCTTGACGACCACTTCGCCGGTTTTCTCGTCCCGGCCCGCGATCGAGAGCACGGTGTCGAGACGGGCCAGGGTCTCGTCGAAGACGAGCTTTCCGTCGAGGTACGCCTTGACGTTCCGGCCCTTGGTCTCGACCTTCACGTCGTACCAGCGGCCTGTCTCGACGCTTCCACGCACCTGGCGGACGACCCCATCAGCCTCCAGTCCGTGCTCCCGGTTGCCCCAGCCGCCGACGTTGAACTGAACCCGCCGACCGTCCGCGTTCCCCACGGAGACGACGAATCCTTCGTCGCCCGCGACCTTGCGGGCCTTGAGGGTCAGCGTCGTGTCGTGGTAACCGTCGCCGAGGTAGGACCACTGGTCGAAGTCGCGGCTCGTCTGGGCGTAGACCCCGTCCTTCGACGACCACTGGCCTTCGGCCTTGCGCCAGGGACCATCGACGGGCTTGCCGTCGATCCGGACGTCCTTGAACTCCGCCGAGGTTCCGTAGGTGCCAAGGCCGATGGGACCTTGGATGGAAGCCGCTCCGGCGGGAGTGAAGGCGACGGTCGCGCCGAGGGTCACATCGGGCCGGTTCTCCGCGAACAGCTTGCAGGCGTAGTAGGAAGCCCGCCCGAACGCCTCGTGGGAGTTGAAGTGAATGAGGTTCACCTCCCAGTCGCGGGCGCGCGGCGGCTGGTCGCGGTTGTCGAGAAGCGGCGCGTACGACCCCATCTTCACGAGGTCCGCGTTCTTCTCCATGCTCATCATGTACGCCGCGTCGCCGATGGCGGCGAGCATGTTGCCCGCGCCGACGCCGCTGTTGGTGGCGAATTCGCCGATGTACAGCTCCCACGGCACGTCGCGCGGATACTTGGCGAACGAGTCGAAGTTCTGGACCGACCAGCCGACCGGCTTGTAGGCGTGCTCGTCCACGATGTCGAGCCCCGAACCGGCGGCGTCGATGGCCGCGTGGTCGATGCCCGCGATCCACGAGGAGAGGGCGACCTTGATGTGCGGGTACCTCGCCTTGATCGCGTCGGTGATCTTTTTAAACCGGACGCCGTACTTCGCGCCCTGGTCCTCGTTGCCGACCTCGACCATGTGCATCGGGTAAGGCTTGGGATGGCCGTTCTTCGCGCGCACGGCGCCCCACTTGCTCGTCACCGGGCCGATCGCGTATTCGATCGCGTCGAGAGTGTTCTGGATCAGCGCGGGAAGCTCATCATCGGGCAGGTAGGTTCCGCTCCGAAAAGCGCAGGAGATGCCCGCATTGAAGACGTACAGCGGTTCGGCGTGGATCGCCTCGCAGTAGCGCAGCCACTCGTCGTAGCCGAAGCCGTTCGACACCCAATAGCCCCAAGGGATGAACGTGGGCGTCCGGCCTTCGAGCGGGCCGAGGGTCTGTTGCCACTGGGGCCGCGTCTCGATGGTGATCCCTTCCGCGACGCAGCCGCCGGGCCAGCGGACGAAGCCGGGCTTGAGGTCGGCGACCAGATTCGCGAGGTCAGGCCGGAGAGGTAGACCGCGCCATTTCTCGGCGGGCATGAGGGACACGAAGTCCACCAGGAGCCGGCCCGTGCCCGGCATCACGAGGGCGAACTTCGCGCGGGGATCGCTGGCGACGGCGGTGATCGTCGACCGAAGCTTTTTCCAGCCCTTCGTAGGCTCTCCGAGTTTCACCGAGCCGAGAACCTTGCCGTCCCCACCGACCAGCCGCCCTTCGAGGGCGCCCCGGTAGCCGAGGCTCTGAGCGAAAAGGGAGAGGTCGTACCGCTTTCCTTTCACCACGTTCATGCCCCAGAACCCTTCGTTGACAAGGGCGGCTCCGGGCTTGGCGTCGATCTCGACCGCGTGGGGGCTGGCGGAGGTAAGGGGATGGTCGGCCACGACGCGCATCGACGCGCCTTGGAGCGACCAAGCGGGCGTCGCGCCCTGCCGCGCGTAGGGCCAGGGCATCGTCCAATCCTTCGAGTAGCCCTCCCAGAACGAGGGCTTTTTCGGCGTGGCGAGCTGGTCGCCTTGCAGCGTGCAGGCGGGCGGGAGGTTGGCGTCCTCGAAGCCTCGGTTCTGGATCAGCTCCGCGTAGAGGCCACCTTCGCCGGAGTTGCTGATCTCTTCCAAAAAGACGCCGTACAGGCCGGGCGAAACCTTGTGGAGGGGCTTGGCGGCGTCGATCTCGATGCGACCGGTTCCAAGGATGATGGGAGTGAGAGAGGAGAGCGTCAGAAGAGTCAGCATCGTTGGCGCCAGACGTTCCTATAATACTAAACGATTTAAAGAATAGAGAGTTTAGGCGGGAAAGTTGTGGACCTCCGCCGATCAAGGCTTTAGGAGGACCTAAGGGCGTTTCTCCAAATGCGTTATGCTCCTTGGGTGACGTCGCTTCGCGCCCTCTTCCTGGCCACCCCCTTGGCCCTTGCCTTGCCCGTTTCCGCTCAAACCCTCCTTCTCCGTTATAAGCCTCCCGTGGGCAAGAGCGTTTCGTACACGATGTCGGTGTCGTCGAGCAGCAGTTCCCCGATGATGCCGACGCCGATGGCGTTCTCACAGACCGTGCCGATGACGATGCGGGTCGTTTCGCGCAGCGGGAACGTCACCACGATGGAGACCAAGATGGGCCAGGCGAAGGTGACCTTGCCCCCGAACAGCCCGATGGCGGGCATGAAGGCCCAGATCGAGAAGAACGTCAGCGGGATGACCTCGAAGTCCATGGTCGACGAGTTCGGCAACATCAAGGGTATGAGCACGGCCGGCGGCAGCGCGGCGGCCCGTGGGATGAGCGCGGGCATGATGCAGGGATCGCAAGGCGTCTCGTATCCGAAGAAGGCCCTTAAGGTCGGCGACACCTGGACCGCCACCATGGACATCGGCAAGATGATGGGTACCGCGATGCCGGGCATGAAGGCCAGCGGCTCCATCCCGATCGTCTACAAGCTCGCCGCCCTCAAAGGCGGCGTCGCCACGATCACGGTGACGATGAACGGCAGCACCACGATGAGCATGGGAGCGAACGCTATGAAGATGGTCATGAGCACGCGCGGCACGATGTTGGTCGACGCCGCCACGGGCCTGCTGAAGAGCATGACCACCACCACCGACAACGACATGAACCTCGGCCAAGCGGGCAAGATGCACCAGCGGACGGTCACGTCGATGAGATCGAAGTAGGACGGGCTTTGGGGAAGGCTTTAAGTCGCCTAGCGGCCCGGCGCCTTTCCCGTGATCGTCCAACGGACGCCTCTCGGCGAGTCTTCGGGCCGCTCGAGGGTCGAGACGTAATGGCCCTTTTCGGAGACGCGCTCGACGAGGGTCCCGACCTTGAAGCGGTCGCCCTCGCGCGTCAGACACGGACGGCGGACGGTCCAGTCCTTGCCGCTCCCACCGCCCACCTTCGGATCGGCGACGCCGAGCCGTTTCCAGTCCGCGTCGTTCACCACGCCGTCGAAGCCGCTGATCGTGTAGATTCGCAGATCGTCGTAGAGGCCGGGCAGACGGTAGAGGACGGGTTGGTGCCGGATCTCCAGGGCGGGCTTGTCGAACAGGAGCGGCCACACGCCGGGCGCGCGGAGGAGGCGGACGAACTCCAGCGCCTGAGCCGCGGTCGTGATCCGCACCGTGTCCTGGAAGTCGTCGGGTTTCCTGAGCGGGAGCGGCTCCTTCCCTGCCTCTTCCAGGACCAACCGGTGGTCTTCGACCCGCAACGTCGCGCCCGGAACGAGGCTCCCAAGGAGGACTGCGTTCGCGTCCTGGGCTTGGAGGTTTTGGGCGAGAAGCAACGCGCCGAGGAAGACCATAAGAGATTATGGGCGTTTGCGCTCTGGGAGCCGCTTTCGATACCACTCTGTCCTATGAGATCCAAGCTCCCAGAAAACTCCGGGAGCTTGGTCGCGGGAGATCGTCCCCTTGCCTCGGTCGGCTCCCGGAGGATAGGAGCTCCCATCGTTTTCGCGACAGGTCCCTAGCGGTTCGGGTTCGGGGGCTCGACGCCCAGCAGGCGCCGGACGAAGAAGTCACGCCGCTTGCGCTCGCCGTAGGGCCCGCCGGCGGTGTGATCGGAATTGGGGATGACCACGAGGTCGTACTCCTTGCCTGCGCGCTGGAGAGCGTCGGCGTAGCGGTAGGTCGACTCCGGGGGGACGTTCGTGTCCAGCTCGCCGACCATCAGCAAGAGGTCGCCCTTGAGCTTCGAGGCGTTCTCGATGTTCGACGAGGCGGCGTAGTGCGGCCCCATCAGACCCATCCACTGTTCGTTCCACCAGATCTTATCCAGTCGGTTGTCGTGGCAGCCGCAGGAGGCGACGGCGGCTTTGTAGAACTCGGGGTGGAACAGCACGGCCCCGCCCGCGTTCTGGCCTCCCGCCGAGGTGCCGAAGATGCCCACGCGGTCGAGATCGACGGACGGGTCGGTCTTCGCCAGGGCTTTCATCCAGAGGATGCGATCCGGGAAGCCCGCGTCGGCGAGGTTCTTGTAGCAGACGTCGTGGAACGCCTTCGAGCGGTTGCGGGTCCCCATACCATCGATCTTCACGACGATAAAGCCCAGTTCGGCGACGCCCTGGTCGTAGTTCGAAGGCGTGAACGACTTCGGCACGAACGAGTCCTGCGGACCCGCGTAGATGTCCTCCACGATCGGATAGCGTTTGGACGGGTCGAAGTTCTGCGGGCGGAAGACGAGGCCGTAGATGTCGGTCTTGCCGTCACGGCCCTTCGCGACGAACGGCTGGGGAGGGCGCCATCCGCTCTTGGTCAGCTCCGAGATGTCGCCCTTCTCCAGGGGAGCGACCAGACGGCCCGTCGTCGCGTCGCGCAGCTCGTGGGTGGGGGCTTGGTTCGCGGTTGAGTAGGTGTCGACGAGGCTCGCGCCGTCGGGCGAGAAGACCGCCGCGTGGTTGCCCTTAGCGGGAGTGAGGGGCGTCAGGTTCGTGCCGTCGAAGCCGATCCGATAATAATGGATAAAGTAGGGATCCTCCGCCGGATCCATGCCGCTGGCGGAGAAGACGATCTGCCGCTTGGCCTCGTCCACCTTCGTCACGCCGCGTACGACCCAATTCCCCTTCGTGATCTGGGTGGAGCCGCCCTTACCGTCCGCGAGATAGAGGTGATGCCAGCCGTCGCGTTCGGACGAGTAGACGATCTCGTCGGAACCGTCGAGGTACTCCGTGATCTGGGCGGTGCTGTCCACGAAGGTGGGCGGATCGTCGTCCACGATCGTCGTCGCCCGCCCCGTCGCCGGATTGAGGGACTGGACGCGCCAACGGCCGTAGCCTCGGTCCATCTTGTCGTAGATCAGGCGCGTTCCGTCTTTGCTGGATCGCATTCCCGGCACCCCGCCGTACTCGATGGCGTCGCTCAGGACCGAGCCTTTCGTCATGGGGTCGAGCGTGATCACGTCGAAGGTGTCCACGACGTCGCCGGGCCGGTCGTAGACCCGCGTTTTCAGCTCCGCCGGTCCCCAAACGGGGGGCGAGCTCTGGATCAGGTAGACCTTCTTGCGATCGCCCGGGTGAACCTTCACCGCGACGAGGCGCTTGGAGTCCTGCGACCAGCGTAGGCGCGCATAGTAGCCCTTCTCCGCCCCGTCGGTCGTCAGGGGCGTCTCCGTGCCCCCCATCGGGGCGATGAGGACGTTGCGGTTCTCGATGCGGGCGACCCACTTGCCGTCGGGTGAACTCACGGGTTCGCTCGCGGGGGTCCAGAGATCCTGGTTCCACTCTTCCCGCCGGTCGGGGCGCTCGCGCGCGGCCCGCTCGACCTTCTTCAGGCCGTAGGTGTTCGCGTCCAGTTCCCAGCCGCCGTTCTCGGTGTCGAAACGGACCGCTCCGTTCACGAAGCGGAGGGTGCGGAACGGAAGACGCTGGGGCTCGACGGTCTTCCCCAACTCCTTCGACAAGGCGGCGGCGAGGCGTGTGGAGTCGAACACCGGCGTCTTCTCGCCGCTTCGCGCGTCCACGCGGACGAACTCGCCCCGGCCGCCCGGCATCTCCTTGCGGTACCAGAACGCCTTGCCATCGTCGATCCAGGCAGGCTCAAGGCGGAGCATGGCGACCTTCGCCAGCGTCTCGCGGGAGTAGTCGTCGGCCCGCTTGTAGGAGGCGGCCACGTCGGCGGTGGAAGGACGATAGGGCGGAAGCCCCGGACGGCCTAGGAGAAACGCCGGAAGGAGAGGCAGCACGAGACGTATTCTAGCGCTGAATTTCGTTTAACGTCGAAGGGTTTTGAGGCTTCAAAGCGGAAAAGGGATCGGCTTCTAGAGGCCTTCTGGTCGTTTCCGCCTACTTCCTCAAGCCCAACGTCCGTCCGAGCCACGCGAGGCCCAGCATCAGCAAGGGGACCCCAAAGAGGAAGAGCAGGAGAAGTTTCCACAGCATGGGGCGTCACAATTGTAGACGGTGACCGTACGCATCCCGTTTTGGAAGCTTCAGTCGATCGGAAACGACTTCCCGCTCGTCCACCTCGACGACCTCGCGGATCTGCTCGCCCGCGGCGCCGCTGAGCGAGGAGAAATCGAACGCGCCCCCGCCGCCGAGTGTTTCGTCCTTCCCGACGCGGGCGCGACCGACCTCGACGGACTTCTCATGCGCCTCACGGTGGCGATGGCCGACCGCCGGTTCGGGGTCGGGGGCGACGGCCTGCTGGCCGCGCGGAAGACGGGTGAAGGACGCGTCCTCCTGCGGATGTTCAATCCCGACGGCACGGAGGACTTCTGCGGCAACGGCCTGCGGTGCGCGGCGGTCCACGCCCATGCGCAAGGGTGGGTCGGCGACGCGTTCACGATCGACCACCTGGGACGCGAGGTTCCGGTCGTCATCGGGGGCGGCGAGGTGCGGACGCGCCTCGGCGGCGCGACGTACGACCCGGCGGAGGTTCCCGTCAGGGGGCCTGAGCTTTTCCGCGCGCCTCTCCCCGGCGGGCGGATCGGTTCCGCGCTCTCAACCGGCACCACCCACACCATCGTCCCGGTGGACGAGTTGCCCAACGACGAGGCGTTCTTCCGGGAGAGCCCACTTCTGGAAAACGATCCGATCTTTCCCGACCGGACGAGCGTCATGTGGACGCAGACCGCCGGCCCTGACCACCTACGCCTGCGCATCTGGGAGCGCGGCGTCGGCGAGACGCAGGGCTGCGGCACGGGCAGCACGGCGGCGGCGGTGGACTATCTCCGCGCAGAGGGGCGCGCGGGACGGGTGCGCGTCGACAATCCGGGCGGGACGGTCTTCGTGACCTGGGAGCCCGAATCGAACGGAACGGAGATCGAGGGGACGGCGGAACTGGTGTACGCGGGCGAGTACCGCTACGAGATGTAGAGTCGCCGTAATCTCCCCCGGCAATTCGGGACCGCTAGAGAGGGACGTCTTCCTTTCGGGTTTCGAACGCTTCGGCCACCCGCTCGTGCGTGAACACATCGTCGCGAGGACCGTCCGCGACGACTCGGCCACCACGCATCAGGACGACGCGCCCGATCTCCGGCACGACCTCATCCAGATGGTGGGTCACCAGGATGAGGGTCGTCGTCGGCAGGAGGCCGCGCATCGTTTCGAGAAAGCGGGCGCGGGAGACGAAGTCGAGGCCGGTCGTCGGCTCGTCCAGCACGAGCGCCCGCGGTTCGGAGACGAGCGCGCGAGCGATCCAGCAGCGGCGCGTCTCGCCCGCCGACATCGTTTCGATGCTCTGGTCCGCGAGACGGAGGGCGTCCACCCTCGCCAGGGCAGCACGACCCCGCTCGACCATCTCCGGCGTCACGCGATGCTGAATGAGCACGCCGTACGTCCCCAGAAGGCCGCTGATCGCGACGTCGAGGCCGGTAGGATCACCCAGAAGGGGTTCACGCGGCTCGGCGGATACGATGCCCAGAACCGTTCTCAGCTCGGCTTGGGTCCATCGCTCTCGACCCAGAACGCGGTAGCTTCCCCGACCGGCGTGGGCGTAGATCTCACGCGAGAGGAGTTTGATCAGGGTGCTCTTGCCGCAGCCGTTCGGCCCGAGGATCGCGGTGTGCCCTCCTTCCTCGACCGTCAACGAGAGTTCATGGAGGATCGTCCGCCCTTCCCGAACGACGGAGGCATCCGAGATTTCGACCAGGGCAGGCATAGCGTTATTGTGCCTGAGCCGAGATCCGGTTTTTATGGTTCTAAATGGTCGTCGATGGTCCTTGTTCTCATCTTTTCAGACTTTGACAACGGGCTTTTCGGTCTACCATGCCTTGGCAACGTCGCCATGGCCGATCTTTCCGCTCCCAAAACGCCCAAGCCGATCTCGCCTCTTGCTGAGACCGTGCTTCGGACTTTGCGTCGCCGGATCGTTGAAGGTGAGTTTCCCGCGAACCGCCCGCTTCCGAGCGAGCGGGCGCTCGCTGAGATGCACAGCGTGAGCCGCACCGTGGTTCGCGAGGCGGTGGGCGCCCTCGCGTCGGAGGGCATGCTTCTTCAGACCGAAGGATGTCGCCGCGTCGTCGCTTCCCTGGCCCCGCATCGTCGTCGACGGACCGCTCCCCGGGTCGGGGTTTGGCTCTGGCCTCATGCGGAAGACGCGTTCGCTTCGGCGATCCTACGCGGGATCCAGAGAGCGGCGCGCGGAACGGGCGCGTCGATCGTGATCAGCGCCGCCCCTCACGTGAGTTGGGAGGACGACGTGGCGGCCGAAGCGCGCTTCGTCCGCAGCCTCGTCGAAGACGAGGCCGACGGGGCGATCCTTTGGTACCTGGGCGGTTCCAAGAACCTGCCCGCGCTTCGCGAGGCTCGGGGAGAGGGCGTCGAGTTCGTGTTCGTCGACCGTTGCCCTCCCAAGGGCTTCGAGGCCGACTTCGTCGGCACCGAGAACGTCGGCGCCGCCCGACGTGCGGCGGCGCACCTGATCGAGCTCGGGCACCAACGGATCGCGTTCGTCGGAAACCTCGATACGGCCTCGACGGTCGAGGAACGGCGGAAGGGATTCTTCCGGGGCCTTTCGGACGCGGGACTCACGGCCGTCGCCGAGTTGGCTTTCGCTCCCCAGGGCGGGGAGCCTGAGATCGACGCGGCGCGTCGGGTGGCGCAGGAGATCCTCGCGCTCTCGCCCCGGCCGACCGGTCTCTTCGTGGTCAACGACTCCGTCGCCCTCGTGGTGTTGGCGGCGCTGCGCGAGTTCGGCATGGCGGTACCGGAAGAGATTTCGATCGTCGGCTTCGACGGCCAACTCCACTGGTTGCCGGGGGGAGGCCCCCTCACCACCGTGCGTCAAGACTTCACCACCGTGGGCGAGCGGGCGGGCGAGGCTCTCTTCGCGCGCCTGGAGCCCGACGCTCCCCTTACCTATCGCCATGTCCTCTTGGACTCGCCGTTGAGTCTGGGCGGCTCGACGGCGCTTCTCCGATCGCCCCACTACTCTCCCAGAGAGAACCCCCTATGAAACGAGCCTTCACCCTCATCGAGCTTCTCGTCGTGATCGCGATCATCGCGATCCTCGCCGCCATCCTCTTCCCCGTCTTCGCCCAGGCCAAGGCCGCCGCGAAGAAGACCGCCGACCTCTCCAACGTCAAACAGATCGCGACCGGCCTCCAGATGTACTTTGGGGATGTCGACGACATGATGCCTCCGGTCCACAACTGCGACACGGGAAAGAGCGGGGGCGTCGTCAACGGCTTCTGCGGAAACACGACCGACGCCCAACTCAACTGGAACATGGGCATCGTGCCCTACACGAAAGCTCCCTTGAGCCGGGGTTCATCGATCATGAAGCCGCCGGTCGTCGAGATGGACGTCTACAAGGTCTGGAGCAGCGGCGGGCCGAGATACGACGATCAGTGGACGTCCCAATTCGGCCTGTACGCGATGAACCTCAACTACCTTCAGCCGATGAAGAAAGGTTCGCCCACCCCGCTTCCCGGCGCGAACCCTGCCGGACCTTGGGGCGCGCCCATCTCGGCAACTCGGCCCGAAGACTCGGCCAACACCGTTCTCGTGGTCGGATCGAAGCCCCTCGTTCTTTCGAACGGCGCGTTCTACCCGAGCGAGTTCGCCGACTCTCCGGCGGCGAGCGGACCCAACAGCACGGTGACGACCTACCTTGGCGGTTGGGGTAACGACAGCGGCGCCGAGCCGGGTGGCATCGGAGGCAGCACGGGCGTTCCGGAAACCGACACCGGACAGTTCATGCCCCGGTACGGCAACATCGGCGTCGTCGCGTTCTGCGACGGCCACGCGAAGGCGATGCAGAAGGGCGCGCTCGCGGCAGGCACCGACTGGCGTGTTGGAAATCCCGGCACGGCGGTGAGCATCACCGACCTGAGCAAGTATCTCTGGTCGCTGAACAAGACGGGGACGGATCTGTGAGACTCGTGGTGATCGGCATCGTCGCGCTGGCCGCCATGGGCTGCTCGGGGGGAGACGACTCCGCCCTCGACAACGCCGCGCCGAAAGCCGCCAGCACGGCGAACGCGCCCCCGCCCGTTCCGGGCAAGACGGTCAACAAGATGGGTGCCCTCACGGGCCCGAACGCCGGCAAAGGCGGCATTCCGGGCGAGTAGAGACGGCGGGCGAACGATCCCCACCGAGGCCTAATCTTCATTCACGATTAGGCCTCGTGACACAGATCAATCGTACTCGACTGATTACGAGACGCGATGACGATCACCCGACGCTAGAACTGTTCCTAAGGAACCGGACTTCCGTTGACCGCAGTGATTTTAAGTGTTGCGTCCACGCTTACAGCAGCGTTCGCGATGGCGTTCACGAACGCGAGTTCCGGGTTGGGGCCACGCGGGGTGACGCTCCCAGTAGCATTAAGACTAGCTCCCGTGTTGATGGACATCAAGAGCGTATGGTGTCGGCTTCCATCGTTGGTGAGTACAAGTTCTCCGACCCCACCTGTAATCGTTTGCGTTCCGTTATTCGGGTGGTTCTTAGTGTCGGTTACGGTCGCACCTACCGTAGTGCTCGTCGCCGTCGCAGAAGGGCCAACATAGTACGGATCGTTCAGGGTAGAGCTTGCGGTCGACGAATATCCTGGGACTTCCTCACGAGCCAGAGCACTGCACTGGGCGTTTCCGGTGATCGTGATCGTCGCAAGGCCTGTTAACGCTTCCGGTTCACCCAGGTAACTCGCGTGCCAATCAAGAAGCCACCGGAACGTTCCCATGGCTTTGGGGCTACGAACAGCCCCATTGTGCCAGCCGCTGCTGTCGTAAACGGGTCCCGTAATACCCGCATGCAGACCATACGTCACAGTCTTGTTGCTGGTGTTAAGGGAAATGCTACCTCCCTCAAGGCCGATGCCTGGTGAGGATGCCGGGTACGACTCGATCCCGACAACCGTCCAGGTGCCAGGGAACGCGGAGGTCGGGAAGAGAGCCACGCCGAGCGAGGCGAAGAGAGCGAGACGTCGAAGGCCGTTCTTCGGGATCGTGATATTCATCACGTCAACGTATTAGCAAATATTTATCTCAAAACAACATGTTTTCAACAATTTCTGATGCTTCCTCCTTCATTGTTGAATGAAGGAGGAAAGTCAAACAAAACAATGCCTAAGTGCGAGCGATGGCACCGCATCGTCCGTCTCCTTCCGCTTGGCACTTTTCGAACTCGACTCGCGAGTGGGGACGATTCGCAAGGCTTTGTCTTCTAATCTTGATCTCAGGAACAGAGTGAGCCGCCATCATCTGTTCGGCACACAGTGATCGTGAGTCACCCCCCTGCCTTCCCTGAGCAGAGATGGTTTGGCCATTCCGCATGAGGCGATCGCCTCATTCATTCGAACACGAAACCTACCGGCGCATAATCGCCAGCAGCAACGTCGCGATCGTCGCTAGACCAGCGGCGGCGAGGGCGACGGCGGCCATCGTCTGGGCCGCCGTCGCCCGCTTCTCCGCCTCTAGGGTGCGAGCGGCGAGCGGTTCCAGGGCTTCGAGCCGCTTGGCGACGTCGGCGTTCTCCTTCTCCAGGCCCTCAAGGCGCGCACCGAGCCGCCGCGCCTCCGTGATCGGCTCGAGGACGCTGGTCTCAAGTTGGGTGGCGACGGACTTCCGCAGGTCCGCCGCCTCTTCCTTGGTGAGGCCAAGCTCCTCCAGCTCACGTTCGAAGCGGGCGATCAGGCGATCGGTCTCCGCCTTCACCGCCTCGGGGGCGAGGTTACGGGCGAGGCGGGCGGTCTCGTGGGTCAGCGTATCGATCTTGCGCTCGACCGCGTTGACCTTCGACTGGTCACGCGCCCACTTGCTTTTCGACCACGCGCTTTTCGCGGCGCTGAGAACCCGCTCCCCGCCGATGATGTCGAGGAGTCCTTTCAGAAGCGCGAGTTCGCCGGCCATAGGAGATTATGGGGGTAGTGGGCGAGAGGATAACCCACCACCCACGGATGCCTACTTCGCCTTGATGAACGGCATCATCGCGCGAAGCTCTTTGCCGACCTTCTCGAGCTGGCTGTTCTGCCCCTCTTCGCGGTACGCGTTCATGCGCGGACGGCCGTCCTTGTTCTCCTGGATCCAATCCTGGGCGAACTTGCCGCTCTGGATGTCGTCGAGGATGCCCTTCATCGCCTGCTTCGACTCCTCGTTGATCACCTTCGGTCCGGCGGTGTAGTCGCCCCACTCGGCGGTGTCGGAGATCGAGTAGCGCATGTACGACAGGCCGCCTTCGTACAGAAGATCGACGATCAGCTTCGTCTCGTGGAGACACTCGAAGTAGGCCGCCTCGGGCTGGTAGCCCGCCGCGACGAGGGTGTCGAAGCCCGCCTTGATGAGCGCGGAGAGACCGCCGCAAAGGACCGCCTGCTCGCCGAAGAGGTCGGTTTCCGTCTCCTCCTTGAAGGTGGTCTCCAGGATGCCCGCCTTGGCGGAGCCGATGCCCCAAGCGTAGGAGAGGGCGATCGCCTTAGCCTGGCCCGTCGGGTCCTGGTGGACCGCGACAAGGGCGGGCATCCCGGCGCCGTGAGCGTACTCGTACCGCAGGCGGTGGCCCGGCCCCTTGGGGGCGACCATCGCCACGTTCACGCCCTGCGGCGGCTCGATGAGGCCATAGTGGATGTTGAAGCCGTGGGCGAAGAGAAGGGTCTGGCCGTCGCGCAGGTTAGGGGCGACGTGCTCGCGGTAGATGTCGGCCATCGGGACGTCGGGCGTACAGAACATGAGCACGTCGGCCCATTTCGTCGCCTCGTCGACCGTCTCGACCTTGAGGCCCGCCGCCTCGGCCTTCTCCTTGCTCTTGCTGTCCGGATGGAGGGCGACGTGGACCTCGACGCCGCTGTCTTTGAGGTTCAGCGCGTGGGCGTGGCCCTGAGAGCCGTAGCCGACGATGGCGACTTTAAGGTTGCTGATGATCTGCGGATCGACGTCTTGGGTGTAGTAGATGGTTGCCATGGGTTCTGTTGGGTAGGTAAAAGCTAGGCGGCCTCGATCGTGCGGAGCACATGGGCCAGATGAGGGATCGAGACCTTCATCGCGGCTGAGGATCGACGCACCCTCAGGGCAGGAAGGCAGGGCTCGACGCCCGGAACGAAGACGTGCGAAAGGCCGCAGGCATGGGCGATCATGCCGAAAAGCGGCGAAGGCCAGAGGCACGGCAGCAGCTCGACCACGTGAGCGCCGGGAGCGCAGAAGACGAGGTTCGCCAGCGCCGCGCCGTGGGGAGCGACGATCAGGGAGGACTCCGCGAACAGGCGCGCCTGCCGTTCGACGCTGAGACCACTCATCTCACAGACCTCGAAGCCTCGATCGATGAGGAACGCGTCCAAGGCCTCGCCGTTGACGACGGGCCGCTTGTCTCCGTCTCCGCGCCGAAGATAGACGCGGCGCCATGGGACGATGGTTTCCAGGGGAAGGAAAAGACCACGCATCAGGGAGCGCGGCCACTCGCCCGGATAGTCGATCTCGCCCATCGTGGGGGGCACGCCGACGATGAGGCGTTCGCAGACGACCGGCTCGTCGCCGATCGTCTCCACGGTTGAGAGGTCGATGTCGAACCGCGTCAGAATGTCGGCGGCGAAGGGCGGCAGTTCGCGAACGAGCCACCGGTCGACGGCCAAGCCGGGACGCGAGTTCTGGATCGCGTCGATCTGAGGAAGGATCTGGTGCAGCCAGTGATAGTAGTTGTGCGCGTTGCGCAACATCAGCACGGCGGTGGTTCCCGCAAGGCGGCGGCTCGGCCCTTGCGCTCTGGCCTCCATTCGGGGAAGCGCCTTGCGGAAGGCGCGAGTCGACATCGGGTGCAGGTCGCGGAGCCAGCGTCCGTCCTCGGTTCGAACCGCGCCGCCGGTGTTCACAACGAGCGCGTTTGGGAGTTCGACGACCTCAATCGCCGGCGCTGTCATCTCTTGCCGGGTTGTGATCACCCTCCGTGCCGAAGAGGGATAAACGTTGTGCCTGACGACGCCGATCGGATAGGACGGATAGATCATCCGCCCTTCGGCGCCTTCCGCGCGCATCTCGGCCACCGAGGCCGTTCGACGCAGGACCGCCGGATCGACGCGAGACGTCGATCCAAACGAGCCTTGGAGCACGTCCCGCTTCCAGGCCGTGCTCCCTCTCAGATAGCAACGAACGACGTCGCCGTAGCTGTGGAGGTCGCGCGGGCCCGGAGGCTGGAAGCGAGAAAGGGGCGCGCGCATGCTGGACAAGGTGCGTTCAGTGGATCTTGATGGCGACGAGCCCCGTCCGGACGATCTCAACGATGCCGTAGGATCGAAGGCGCTCGATGAGGCTCTCGATCTCGTCGGGAGTTCCGGTGTACTCGACCACCACCTCCTGCGCCGTCGCCTGAGGCGTCTTCGCGCCAACTTCCAGCACGAAGTCGTAGAGCGATGCTCGGTGGGCGTCTTCGGGCCGCAGACGGACGAGGGCCAGTTCGCGTGGGACGTGGAGTCCCGGCTTGAGATCCTCGACCTCAACGACATCGATCACCTTCTCGACCTGCCGCAGGACTTGGTAGAGCTCCGTTTCGTCCGCGTTCACCACGAAGGTGATGCGCGAGAAACCGGGCTCCTCGCAGTCGCCGGCGTTGAACGACGCGAGCGAGAAGCCACGACGGCGGAACATGGAGACGAGCCGGTTGATCGTGCCCGTCTCATTCTGGACGAGGACGGAGATCGTGTGGGTCGTCGGCTTGCCGACGACCAGGGGGGTGTCGATCATCGCGTTCGCTCCTCGTGGTCACGAACCTGCCGAGGCTTCTTCCCAGCGATCGAAAGGAGCGTCTGCACGTCGGCTTCGCGGCGCGGCGGCCTGCCCGAACCGGGCAGGATCGCTCTCACCGCGTTCATGGGGCGAGGGCTCTTCACGCCGTCACCTCCTCTTGCGCGGCCCGGGCCATCACGGCGAGGGCCGGGTCCATCATGACCTGGCTGTTGCTGCCGCCCGCCGGAACCATCGGGAACACGTTCTCCTCCATTTCGACGACGCACTCGAAGAGCACCGGACCTTCGTGAGCCCGCGCCTCCTCCATCATCGCGTCCATGTCCTCCGCGCGCTCGCAGCGGACGTACTTCATGCGGTACGCCTGGGCGATCAGGCCGAAGTCCGGCGCGCCCATCGCTACGCTGCTATAGCGATTGTCGTAGAAAAGCTCCTGCCACTGACGGACCATGCCGAGGTAGCCGTTGTTCACGAGCATGATCTTGACGTTCACGCCGTACTCGACCGCCGTCTGAAGTTCCTGGAGCGTCATCTGGAAGCCACCGTCGCCGCACACGCACCAGACCTCGTCCTCAGGGCGCGCGCACTTGGCGCCGATCGCCGCCGGGAGACCGAAGCCCATCGTGCCCAGGCCGCCGGACGAGATCCAGTTGTAGGGCTTCCGGAACTTGTAGAACTGGGCCGTCCACATCTGGTGCTGGCCGACGTCGGTCGCCACGACCGCGTTGCCGCCGGTGTGGTCGTTCAGGGCTTTGATCGCGGTGCGCGCGAAGAACCGTCCCTCGGGCACGACGAGCGGGAACTCTTCTTTCCAGAGGTCGATCCGTTCGTTCCACGCGGTGCGAGGCTTAGGCTGGACGATCCTGTTGAGCATCTCCAGACCTTGCTTGAGGTCGCCGTACACGGGGGCGACGGTCGCCATCGTCTTGTTGATCTCGCTCGGATCGATCTCGAAGTGGACGATCTTCGCGTTCGAGGCGAAGCTCTTGGTCGCGCCCGTGAGGCGGTCGTCGAACCGCATCCCGAGACCGATCAGAAGGTCGCACTCCTGCACCGCGAGGGTGCCGGTCGCCTCGCCGTGCATGCCCATCATGCCGAGAGACAGTTCGTGGTCGCGGGGGAAGACGCCCAGGCCGTGGAGCGAGTTGATCACGGGGATGTTCGTCTTCTCCGCGAACTCCATGAGCGCGTCGAACGCGCCGCTCCAGAGGGCGCCCGCGCCCGCGATCATCACCGGTCGCTCAGCCGCCGCGATGAGGCGCGCCGCCTCTTCGACCTGCTCCATCGCCGGAGCGCCGGGAATCCTGTAGCCCCGTCGCTCGATCGTCTCGGGGAACGGCTTCTCGGTCATGGCGATGAAAACGTCCTTCGGGATATCGACCAGTACCGGTCCCTTGCGGCCCGTGTTCGCCAGGTAGAACGCCTCGGCGAGGACGCCCGGAAGGTCGTCGACGTCCGTCACGAGGTAGTTGTGCTTCGTGATGGGGATCGTGATGCCCTGGATGTCGGTCTCCTGGAACGCGTCCTTGCCGATAGCCCAGGTGTTCACGTTGCCGGTGATCGCGACCATCGGGACGGAGTCCATCATCGCATCGGCGATGCCGGTGACGAGGTTCGTCGCGCCGGGTCCGCTCGTGGCCAAGCAGACCCCAACGCGCCCGGTGGACTTGGCGTAGCCCTCCGCCATATGGGCGCCGCCCTGCTCGTGCCGCACGAGGACGTGCTTGATCTGCGGCCAATTCAGCATCTCGTCGTACAACGGAAGCACCACGCCACCGGGATATCCGAAGATCGTATCGATCCCCTCGCGCTCCAGCGCTTCCATCACCACTCTCGCCCCGCTTCTCATCCCCGTTTCCACCTTTGATTCATGTCGGCCCTTCCTAAAATGGGAAGAGCCCCCGGTCTTTCCTGACCGGGGGCTCTTCGACTCTTCGTCTCTTCGCGCAACCCGTCAGGCCGTTCCAATAAGGACGGTAAGAAGGGAAAGGCTAAGGACGAGTCCAGACGCGGACGCAACTGGAAGGGTTCTAGACCTAACCGGCGGCATGCTCGTCTCCATTACAGTCTCATTCTATCATAGTTTCGAGGAGAAGCGCCGTCGGGGTGAGGAAAACCACCGAGGGCTTTTCCGTCAGCCGCGTGGACGCGGCCCGGTCTTCAGCGGAGGGTCGCGGGCGCGCCGACACGAACGGCGTTCCGCCCGTCCGCTTTCGCCATGTACAAGGCTCCATCCGCCCGTGCGATCAGGAGAGAGGCGCTCTCGGCCTTCAGGAGTTGGGCACACCCGAAACTCGCGGTCACCGGTCCGATAGCGAACGGCTCGAGAGCGAGCGCGGATCGAAGCCTCTCCGCGATCGAAGCCGCCGCCTCTAGATCGGCGCCGGGAAGGATGAGCGCGAACTCCTCGCCCCCGTAGCGCGCGAGGAAGTCGTGGGGCCGCGTGCCGGCTCTCAAAACCTCCGCAAGGCGCACGAGAACCTCGTCCCCGGCGGGATGGCCGTGCGCGTCGTTAAGCCGCTTGAAATGGTCGACGTCGAGCAGGGCGATCGAAAGCGGCTCCCCTTGCCGCCCGGCGTCCGCGACGACCTCCCGCAACGTTTCCTGAAAGGCGCGATGGTTCTTGAGACCCGTCAGGCCGTCCGTGCTCGCCAGTTCCAGAAGCCGTTCGTTCAGCGCGTGGAGCTCCGCCTGCCTCCGTACCAGCTCCTGGTTCTGACGATCGAGTTCGTCCCGTTGCGCGGTCAGCTCCTCTCGGATCCGCTTACGCTCTTGGACGAAATCGATCGTCTGCCAGAGCGCGGTCGTCGTGAGACGAGCCTTAAGCACGTAGTCCTGCACGCCCGCCTGCAGCGCCTTGGCGGCCAAGGTCTCGTCGTCGCCCTCGGTCAGAAGAACGAACGCCGATCGTTCGGTCCAGCCCCGGTCGCTCGCCCGTTCGACCAGATCGATTCCGAGACCGTCCGGAAGCCAGGAATCGACGAACGCTAAATCGGGGCGACGGTCTTCAAGGGTCCGAGTCGCCTCCGCGATCGATCCGGCACGGACGACCGAGTAGCGTCGGGTCGAGTCGCGGCGAAGCGTCCGCTCGAAATGCGCCGCCTCTTCGTCCGAATCCGCGACGAGGAGAAGTTCGAGCTCCATCGCCTTCCTCAAAGGGGACGTACGCGAGGAAAGGGGTTGTCGGTAGCTCGGCATCGCGAAGACTCCTAGTCTTACCTATCGGCCTAAAACGGTCGACACTCACCCGTCGTCTGAGTTCAAACTCGATTCCTCGGGAATCGTGACCCAACCAGCGGAAGGATATCCGAACGCGCTTCGCCTTCGCCGGAGACAAGCCGGATTCCGTCGCGAGTGGCCGCCAGGCTCCTCGCAAAGCGACGAGCCTTCCTTCTCTCAACCGAATCCGCGTCGCCCGACGCGAACGGAGTAGGGTTCTTTCCGCGTCGTACCGTTCGAGAGCGGCGGACGAGGTCGGTCGCTCTCGAAAGCGTGCCTCTCGCCGTTCCATATTCCCCAGTGTTCGGGACGTCGAGAAGCGCGACCAGGAGATCGTCCTTCGTCGAGATGGGGCTTGCGAGGGATGTGTCTCCGTTTTTCGAATGCCATGAGAATCCGCATCCTGGCGGCGGGCGCGTTCCTTTGCGCGCTCGTCGCCGCCCAGCCCTATCGTCCCTTCATCGTCAATGGAGATTCCATGACCCCGACCTTCAGCCCTCGGCAGATCCTCCTGGGACGCCTTCGTCCGACTCAGGTCGCGCGCGGCGACGTCGTCGTCTTCCAGCACGAAGGCGAAACGATGATCAAACGGGTCGCCTACCTCCCCGGCGACTCGATCAAGGCCTACCGGTGGAGAGGGAGCTGGATGCTTCCGTGTTCCGAGAAGACCCTCGCGACCCTTCAGAGACTACGCGTTCCCTCACAGCGCCAGATCGTTCCCCTGGGTGGGCTCTACGTTCTGGCGGACAATCCGAACGGAACGCTCGACTCCAGGATCTTCGGGGCGATCCGCGCGGACGACGTCGTCGCGATCGTTCCGACGGACGACCAAGGCTCGCGCCGCTTCGTGATCGGGGCGCGCGTAGGACGCGCCCTCTTGGCACGCCTCTAACGCGGACCGACGGGAGACGGACGAAGCACGCCGAATCCCACGCTCGACGGATGCCTCGGGTCGTGGTAGATACTGATCGTCGCCTTTTGGTAGTCCTCTGGTTTGGCGCGGCTGATGTTTGGGACGAACCGGTTCGGGTTCTGGTCCACAAGCGGGAACCACGAGCCTTGAACCTGAACCATCAGGCGGTGTCCTTTGCGGAAGGTGTGGAGCAGGTCGTTCATTTTGAAGCGGACGCGCGTCGGGCGTCCCGGCACGAACGCCTCGGGCCGCTCGAACGAGTTCCGGAAGCGAGCCCGAAACACGTCGGCCTTCACGTTCAGCTCGTAGCCCGCCATGGAGCCTCCAGAAGGCCTCTTGTCCGTCGCGTCTTCGGGATAGACGTCGATCACCTTGACCACGAGATCCATGTCGGTCCCGGTCGTCGCGACCCAGAAGTCGACGTCGATCGGTCCGGCGACGGTCAGGTCCTGCGGAAAGGGCACATCGGCGTAGGTGAGCACGTCGGCGCGCTCGGCGTTCCAGCGCTGGTCGTCGACCATGTACTCGCGCGTCCGCCGCTTGCTCGTCCTGTAGTCGGCGAGGTAGGGGGTCGGGGCGGCGGGATCGTTGACGAAGCGGTCGGGCCCCGCTTCCGCGTTCGGCTTCCGCGCACCGATCGTCTTCCCTTCACCGAGGTAGAACGTCGCCTTGGCGAGGCCCTTGGGCGGCCATTCTGAAAAGGCGCGCCACCGGTTCGCGCCCGTCTCGAACACGGTCGCCTCCGCCGGGGACGGCACGCTCTGGCCGCGAAGGTACCGCTCGAAGAAGGGGAACTCGACCTCGTCCTGGAAATACCGGCTCGTGTCCTGGCCATAGTCGAGATCGCCGAACGTCGTTCCCGGCGTGCGCGACCACATCCCGTGGTACCAAGGCCCCATCACGAGGAAGTTGGGGGCCTTGTTCTGCCTTTCCGTCGCCCGGTAGGTGTTCAGGGCGCCCCACATGTCCTCCGCGTCGAACCAGCCGCCGACGGTCAGCACCGCGCACTTCACGCCCTTCATATGGTTCGGCAGACTTCGATCCTTCCAGTACTCGTCGTAGTTCGGGTGGTCGACCAGCTCGTTCCAGTAGGGGATCGACCCCTTGAGATAGGTCGCCTCCAGCGACGCTTCGCTGCCGCCTCTAAGGAAGAAATCGTACTCGCTTCCGGCCTTATCGATCTGCGGACGAGGCCCGGTTCGCGGGGCGTCGAAGCCGGAGATGAAGTTGAGGTTGTCCTGCAGGAAAAACGCGCCGTTGTGGTGCACGTCGTCACCCAGAAACCAGTCGCTGACGGGCGCTTGTGGCGAGACGGCCTTCAGGTTCGGGTGCGAGTCGATGGCTCCGGCGCCCGCGTAGAAGCCGGGATAGGAGATACCCCACAAGCCGACCGCGCCGTTGTTGTCCGCGACGTGTTTGACGAGCCAGTCGACGGTGTCGTAGGTGTCGGTACTCTCGTCGATTCCCCGCACGCCCTTCTTCAAGGTGGGACGGATGTTCACGTAGTCGCCTTGGCTCTGGCCCTTACCGCGCACATCCTGCCAAGCGAAGATATAGCCCGCCTGCTGCATCTTGACGCTGCCGCGGAAGCCGCGGTAGTCCGCTCCGTAAGGCCCCGCGCCGTACGGGGTGCGCTCCATCAGAATCGGATGCCGTCCCGGCACGTTCCGAGGGGAGTAGACGACGGTGCGCAGGGTCACGCCGTCGCGCATCGGGATGTCGTACTCCGCCTTGGCGTAGGCGTCCGAAGGACGTGGGGGCGGTTGCGGAAGAAGGGCGTGGAGCGGCAGAAAAGGGAGCACCGGGCTCTACTTTAGTCGAAAAACCCGGCGGCGCCAAGCACTCAGCCCATGGTGCGCAAGGTCCGGTCGGCGCCACCCACCCGTAGGGTTCCGTCGGGCGCGTAGGCCATCGAGACGACCGTGGTGTCCTCCACCGGAATCCGGCTCTCGATGCGACCTTCGGCATCCACGAAGACGACCGCGTGGGCGGCTCCCAGGGCGAGCACAGGCTCGGAAGGATGGTAGGTCAGAAGGGGGAGGCCCGCTTCGACGGGGGTTCGGGCGAGGACCTCGCCCTCGGGGGTCATCTGCCAAGCCTCGTGGAGCGTTCGCACCGCCAAACGCCCCGTCGAAGAGGCGGCGAGACCGAACGAGCGGTCGCGGAGCGAGGTGCGTCCGACCCGCTTCCGGGTTGCGACGTCGAACACGTTGAGGCCGAAGCTGTCGTCGCCTACGAGGCGGCCGTCCGCCAGGAACGCCAGATGCCGCTGGGTATCGACGTCCTTCCAGAGCCCTTTGAGGGTTCCTCCTGGCGTCCAGAGACCGATGGCTCCGTTGTCGAACGAGGCGGCGACGAGACCGTCGGCCCGGATGGCGATGGCGGCGGTCGAGACGACGAGAAAGCCCATGGTGCGCGGCGGTTGGTAGCTCCAAAGTGGCAGGCCCGTCTCGCCATCGAGAGCCCATAGAACGTCCGTGCCTAGGGCGTAGACGATGCGCCCGTCGGGCGCGTAGGCGAGGCCCCGAACGCGCTGGATGCCTTGGACCTTATCATCGTCGCTCGCGAGGGAGCACGTCCAGACGAGGCGCGTACCCTCGCGAACTTCGACCGACAGCGCCGTATCCGCAACCGCCATGCGCTCCCCGTCGGGCCGAAACGCGAGGTGGTTCAGGCCCTTCGAGTGCTCCAAGAGGGGCGGGAGCGACAGGGTGTTCATGCTCCTACCATACGCCGAGCGGATCGAGATGCCAAGGCGAGTAGGCCCTTTGGGCCAAGGGACCTTAAAGCTTGGTGGGGGATGCTTTCTCTTCCTCGCGTGACAACCGTTTACCTTTAAAGTAGCGTAAGTCGATGGTCACGCGACGCTCGCTTCACTTCCGAGCCTTCCGCAAACCGTCGCTGGCCGCCTACATCTTGCCCATCGAAGCTCCGCTGACTACCGGCTTTGTCGCGTAGGTCGGCGGAAGAACCATATTGATCCGCAAATCCTCGCCTTTGCCCAGAAGAGTAAAATTCGTGCGGTAGGTCTTTCCGTCCGCTCCCAAGAAGTGGGTTCGCAAAACGACCTTCTTGCCGTGTCCGCTACTGCCGACGGAATCCACCTGGAGGGCGGACGCGCCGAAGAACGAAGCATAGGGCCCGCCTCCTTTTTTGAAAGCCGACGCTTTGAGAGACGATGTCGGATCGAGGTACCGATCGAGACTTCGGTCCTCAGATTGGACCGCCTTCACGAAGTCGGCGGCGATCGTCTTTGCCCGCTCCTGTCGCGCTGGATCGACAGACGGTTCGAGACTTGCCGCCGGAATCGAGTCGCGGCTGCCACAGCCGGCGAGAGTGATCGCGAGGACGAACGTGGCGAGCCACCCCGAAGGGTGGCCCGCCAACGATGGGGCAGGAGCGGACGCAGCCACGTTACTTGCCCTTGCTAGCAGGGTCCGGCGTAAACGGCTGGAGCTGCTGGGTCGCTTGCTCGTGCGTGGCCGCCGGGTTCGCCGTAGGCGAGGGCGCGGTTGGGGCGGCTCCCGAGTCGTCGGAAGAGCCGCAGCCTGCGAGCATGAGCGAGAGGGCAGCGAAGGCAGCGAGGCAAAGGTTCTTCATGGGTTTCATTCTACAGGCCACAGGGATTGTCAACGCCGAACAGGCACGAGTGGCCGTTGCCACCGACCCAAATTCCAAAGCCACCACCCTCGATGATGTTGCCGTCCTTGTTGCCGGTATAGAACGGGTCGGTACGATAGTCGCCCTTGGCCGCCATGTACTTGGCATGACCATCGACGAAAGCCCAGTTGCTGCCTTGGCCGTGCACCCACTTGCTGTAGTTCGGCATACCGCCGTAGAGAATCCAATTGTCACCCGTGCCGTTGCCACTCCCGCTGCTGGCGTAGGTGCAGCCTGCGTTTCCATCGCCACAATTAAGCTGCGGTTGCGCGTGAGTGCGTCCGATCCAGGTCGTGTTGAGCAGGCCCGACCAAATGAGGGCAGTCTGCACGGGAGCGACGACGGCGGTCGACGAAGAGGACTGGAGGAGGCCGTTGTAGGCGTAGCTCGTCCCAGGGTCTTTGCTTCCGTAAGGATTCCAAGCGCCCGCCGAAGACGGGTTCAAGAGTAGATCCCGGTTTTTGAAGTAAGGGTAGACAGAATTGCCCCAGGCCAGACCGTCGGTGTTCGCCTGACCAGCGTTGGAGGGGAACTGCCAACCGCCGAAGCCGACGCTCCAACCGCCGTTGTACTGGATCGCGCCGAGGGGGAAAACGTCGTCCACATCACCCGCGTACATCACGACGCCGAGGCTCTGCTGCTTGACGTTGCTCAGCGACTGGGTCTTCTTCGCGGCGGCCTTGGCCTGGGCGAACACGGGGAACAGGATGGCGGCGAGGATCGCGATGATCGCGATAACCACGAGCAGTTCGATCAGGGTGAAGGCTTTGGATCTTGTCATAGGCCGGTCTCAGGAGGATAATAAACGGCCACATCGCCGGATGAAAGGGGGGCGGTGGTGGACTTGACGACCACCGGTGCGGGCAGGAAAACGTGACAGGGCGGCGACGGCTCACTTCCTTCGAGTCGCTCGAAAAGGCGGCGGGCGGCGGCCCGACCGATCTCTTCAAAGGGCTGCGCCACCGTCGTGAGGGCGCCCCCGGAGGGCAGCCAACGGAGAAACCAGTCGAAGCCGACGAGGGACACGTCCCCCGGCACCCGGACGCCGCGACGAGCGAGAACGTCTTGGATCGCCATCGCGATCTGGTCGTTGACGGCGAAGATCGCGGTCGGCGGCGCATCAAGGCTGAAGAGCCGATCGACCGCCGCCTCGACGCTGGCGGCAAAGCCGTCGCCGTAGAGGAACGTGACCTCGACCTGCAGATCGGGATCGAGCGGGACGCGCGCCTCGCCGAGGGCGGCGACGTAGCCATCGACGCGGTCCCTCACGCTCGATACGCGGTCGTCGTTAACGACCAAGCCGATGCGACGATGGCCGAGATCGAGAAGATGACGGGTCGCGGCTCGCGCGCCCCGAAAATGGTCCACCGCGACGACATCGGCCTCGGTCCATGTCGGTGGTTCCCGGTCTACGAAGACCAGGGGCACTCCGCGTGCGACGCACTCACGGTAGTAAGGCACCAAGGCCTCGTCGGCGGAGGGCCAGACGACGAGACCCTCGATCGAAGGGTCCTCAAGCGAAGACCGGAAAAAGTCTTCCGCCGAACGGTGGACGACGTCGCGGTCTCCCGACTGAGGGCAGCTCACGAGAAGCTGGCGGCCTGCGCTTCCGACGACCCGCCGGACTCCTTGAAGGATGAGCGTCGTTCCGACGTCCTGGAGATCAGGCAACATCCAGACGGCGACCCGAGTCCCTCTTTTGGTCTGTTCTGGCTCGGCTTTGGCCACCAAGTAACGAACTCTGGGCCTACAGTTCGGTTTTTGTTCGACGAGGTCGATCTGGGTCAGGCGAGCGATCGCCTCCCGAACCGCCGCACGGCTCGTCTCAAACTGCCGCGCGATCAGGCGCTCGCTGGGAAGTCGGGAACCGTGAGGATACGCGCCAGCCTCGATAAGGCGACGCAGTCCCTCAAACAACTCCTCCCCGGCCATGCGCATCTCCACTTTTGGGACGCAATACGCGTCCCATGACTCCCATTGTTACCGAACTTCGACCAAATACCAAGAATTATTTCAATTTTGGTCTTAATTTGGTCTTTTCAATCCATCTCGATGGTCGCTACGACCGGCATGTGATCCGAAACCCATCGTCCATCTAGCTTGTCCCTCACGATGCTGGCTTCGAGGGCCTTCGTCTCTCCATCGATGAACACGTAGTCGATCTTGTCGCCCGAAGGGTTTTCCCGCCAGCCGTTAAAGGTCACCGCGTCCTTCGTCTCGGGATGAAGGACGCGGAAGGTGTCGCGGAAGCCAGCGGTGCGCATTTGCTCTTGGACGGGGTTCGTCTCGCCGACGTTGAAGTCGCCCGTCACGATCGCGGAGGCTTTCGGAGCCCGCGCGGCGATCCGCTCCAGGATCAGCGCGATCCCCTTTTCGCGCGAGAGCTGAGACTGGTGGTCGAGGTGGGTGTTGAAGTGGTAGAACTCGCGCCCACTCCTCAGGTCGCGGAAGAAAGCCCAGGTGCAGATCCGCACGACGCCGTTGCCCCAGCCCTTCGAGGCGACGACGCCCGGCGTGGGCGAGAGCCAGAAGGTGTCGGAGCGCAGGAGCCGAAGTCGCTTGGGGTCGTAGAGGATCGCGGAGAACTCACCCGCCGAGCGCCCGTCGTCGCGGCCGACGCCGACGGGCAGGTAGCCGCCCGCCTCCGCCATCTCATCCACCTGGAAGGCCAGCGCCTCTTGGACGCCGAGGAGATCCGGGTGGCGGCGCCGGAGCATCTCGAGGGCGCGGGGACGGCGGACCTCCCAGCGATCGAGGCCGTCGTCGGCCGTTCCGTAGCGGACGTTGAAGGTCATGACGTGGAGCGGAACGGCGGCCAGGAGGGCGAGCGCGGTCATGTCTGGACTATAGTCCATGAAGAATGGTGGCGCTGATCGCGATGTTGACCTTAGCCCAAGAGCCCGAACGAGACGCCGCCCTCGCGAAGGCGAACGCCGCCGTTCGCGCCGCCATCCCGCTCGCCGTCGCCGATCCGACGCGCCCGGCCTACCATTACCACGCTCCCGCACAATGGATGAACGATCCCAACGGTCCGATCTTCTACAAAGGTTGGTACCACGTCTTCTACCAGACGAACCCGTACGGGGACCGTTGGGAGCACATGCATTGGGGCCATGCGCGAAGCCGCGATCTCGTGAGCTGGGAGGATCTTCCGGTCGCGCTCTGGCCTTCGCTGGGCAAGGGCGAGCGGCACGTCTTCTCCGGCTCCCTCTTCCCTGGTGCCGACGGCAAGCCCGTCGCCTTCTACACGAGCATCGGCGACGGGCGCGAGCCTGAGCAGTGGATCGCCATGCCCGAGGACGACGACCTGATCCGTTGGCGCAAGGATCCCTTGCGCATCACGCAGTCGATCCACGGCGGGAAGCCCCTCACCGAGTGGCGCGACCCCTTCCTCTTCGACGACTTCGGCCTTCCTTTCATGCTTGTGGGCGGCGGACTCGATGGGCGCGGCGTCGTCGCGCTCTACAAAGCCCTCGGACCCGACCTGAGACACTGGCAATACCTCGGACCGATGTTTACCCATCCGGACGCGGACGTCCACAACGTCGAGTGTCCCAACCTCGCCCTCGTGGACGGCAAGTGGGTTCTCCTCGTCTCCGTCCACGGTCGAGTGGAGGCGTTCGTCGGCGAGCTTCGAAACACGACGTTCACGACGGAGAAACGGAGCGTGCTGGCGGACGGCTCCTACGCGAGCCAGCTTTTCCAAGGAGTCGCCGACCGGACGATCCACACCGCCTGGGTGAACACAGGTGGCCACCGGGGATGGAACGGGTTTCTCACATTGCCGAGCGAGCTTCACGTGGCCAAAGATGGGACGCTCCTGCGCACCCCCGTCAAGGAGCTGACGAAGCTCCGAGGCAGGGCGACCAAGATCGGGGACCGCGCCATGGAAGGGGAGATCGGCCGAGGGGGCGACGAGTTGGAGATCGAATTGACCCTTGCGCCCGGCGGCTCGACCCGCGCGGGTCTTCGCCTCGGGGGCGCCGAGATCGCCTACGAGCCGGCCACGCGCCGCCTGTCCGTTGGGGGCCGCTCCGCCTTCGTTCCCGCTTTGCCCAAGACGCAAGACGTCAAGCTCCACATCTATCTCGACCGCACGACGGTCGACGTCTACGCCGCCGACGGCGCGGCCACCCTTATCGCGCATCGGGAAGAGGCTTCCGCAAAGGAGGAGATCGCCTTGTTCAGCGAGGGAGGCTCTGCTCAGGCGAAGAAGATCACGGTCTGGAGCCTGAAAGCCCCTTAGGTCGGCAGATTCACACAGGTGAGGACACCGAAAATTGCGCGCTTCGCGAAGCCCCTAAAAACGCGTGTAAGAGTCTCCGAAAGGTGAAGGGTCTATGATTTCTCCACCGTACGCCAACGTCGCCACCCTCCAGGCGGTACGTGACCTCCAGATCCTGGACACTCCGATGGAGAGGCCGTACGACGACATCGTCGCCTTGGCGTGTCACCTCTTCGACGTCCCGATGAGTTCGGTCACCTTGGTCGACGAGCACCGCCAGTGGTTCAAGGCCCAGGTCGGACTCGGTTGCACCGAGTCCGACATCGAGTCGTCGTTCTGCGCCCATGCGGTTCGCAACGACGAGACCCTGATCGTCGAGAATGCGCTCCTCGATCCCCGCTTCGCTCGGAGCCGCCTCGTCGTCGACGAGCCGCACATCCGTTTCTACGCGGGAGCACCGATCTACGCGGACGGCGTGGGCGTTGGCACGGTGTGCGTTCTCGACTACCGCCCCCGGCATCCCGGATTCGAACAGATCGCGATGCTTGAGGCGCTCGCGCGTCAGGTCGGCGAGCTCCTTACGCTCCGTCAGGTGGCCCGTCGGCTCGCCCGGAGCGAGGCTCGCTTCGAAGCGTTCATGGCCCACGCTCCCGTCGCCGCCTACATCAAGGACGAGGCGGGACGCTATCTCTACATGAGCCCCTACGCGGAAAAGATGTACCAAGCCTCGATCGAAGAGATCACCGGCAGCGAGGATGCGAGATGGATGTCTCCCGAGACGGTCGCCGCTCTGCGTCGACACGAGGACGAGGTGCGTGAGTCGGGACGCGCGATCCAGCGGGAGTTTCGCGCCACGACGCCCGACGGCATCGAGCGCGACTGGTCGGTGTCGAAGTTCCCTTTCGAGGACCCTTCCGGCGGGAGCCTGATCGGCGCCGTCGCGTCGGACATCACGGCGATCAAGGACGCCGAGCGTCTCGTTTCCCGCCACCTCGCCGCTTCGCGGCAATACGCGGAGCGATTGGAGGACACGAACTACCAGCTCGAGGTTCTCGCCGCGACGGACGGCCTGACCGGTCTCCTCAACCGTCGGGCCTTCAATGCCGAGACGGTGGCCCGCATCGGTCAAGGCGGCTTCTCCATCGTGATGATGGATGTGGATCACTTTAAGCGGCACAACGACGCCTTCGGCCACGCGGCGGGCGACCTTGTGCTCCAGCGGGTCGCCTCGATTCTTCAGGAGACGGTGCGGGCCGACGATCTCGCCGGGCGCGTGGGCGGCGAGGAGTTCGCCCTCCTTCTGCACGGCGCGGACGTGGCGGGCGCCCGGCGCATCGCGGAGCGAGTTCGGACGAGCGTCGAGATCGGTCCGTGGGACGATCGCCCGGTGACCGCCAGCCTCGGAGTGACCGCGTGGATTCCCGGCGATACCCTTGAACGCATCCTGGCCCGGGCCGACCGGGCGCTCTACGACGCCAAGCAGGCGGGACGCGACCGCGTCGTCGTGGTTTGAGAAAGCAGAGAAAAGGGTGAAAGGGACCAGGGCAGACTCCGGCCCTGGTCCCTTTCACCCTCGTCCGATCCACACCCAGTCGTTCACCCGTCCGTCGCGCTTCGGCGGCGTGCCGTCGGCGGCGGGTTGGCGCCCCCCGCTGGTCGGATCGAACCACTCACCCTTCCCCACTCCGGCTATAGCGCCGCCCTCAGCGGAGTAGACCGCGATCGTTCCACCACCCCGCAGGGTCGGCATCGGAGCGTCGAAATCGGGCCGCATCGCGAGGAACGGGAGGGAGAGCGCCAGCTCCTTGAGGTGGCGCATCTGGTCCGCCCCCGGAAGACCGAGGGAGAAGCGCCAGTGGGAAATCGGGTTGTTCACCGGTTCGAAGCGATCCTGCGCGAACTGCCACATCGCGTGGCACCCGTACGTGACGCCCGCACCGCCCAGGAACACGCTCGTGTAAACCGCCTGCCGAACGTCGCCCGCGTCGTAGTAGCCACGCTTCATGTCGAAGCCGACTGGGTGATTCTCGTAGCGCGGCTCGCCATCGACCACCGGTTTCGGCGGCGTCCGCTCGTAGGAGGCACGGACCATGCGGCGAACGTTGCCAAGGTCGGGGTTGCCGTGGCCGGTCTGCAGCATATTGAAGTCGAGCCAGCGGTCGTCGTGGAAGTCGTCGGCGGACGATCGGTCGCCTTGAGGGTGATAGGTCATCAGGCGCTCGTGACTGTCGTCACCCTCGCGCAGCCCGGTCGCGAGAGCCCGCCAGACGTCTTTGCGTTCGCCAGGGTTTCGGTCGCCGCCGTTGATCCAGATCACGTTGTCCCGATGCGCCATGCGCCGGCCCAGCCATCGTCCATAGGCGTGGGCGTTCGCCGCGTCGAAGATCACGGGCCCGATCCCCCAGGCCTGATTGATCTTGTCGCCCCACGTCGGCAGGAGCCCGACGTACAGCCCATGGATCGCCGCGCGGTCGATCGCCCAGTCGACGTGCGACCAGTACGCCTCGTTCGGCTTCGTCGGGTCGAGTCCCTCAAAAGGGAGATGGCCTTCGCGGTTCGACACGCGCAGACCGTCGTACTCGGCGAGCGCGACGACCTGCGCGACCTTGAAGCCTTGCGCGGACCGAGAACGGAAGTATTCCTCCGCCTCGTCCTTCGAGAGTCGGTGGAACAGTTCCCAGGCGGTGTCGCCTAGCCAGAAAAAGGGAGAGCCGTCGGGGAAGACGAAACGGCGACCGTCAACGTCGGCGCGGGGCCTTTGCATGCCTGTGATTCTAGCCGCCGCTTTCCGACACTAGAGAAGAGGTCCGTAAAAACATGATGAAAACCCCCTCCCTGCTCGAGCCCCTGTTCGCCGCCGTCGTCTTCGCGCTGATGGTCGCGATTCTCGCGCCGGTCTTCAGCTAGGCGGGGAAAGAGTCTTTCTCACCGCCGAGAATCGCCACCGACTCTCGGCTGGTTCTATCGGGGCGATCCTTTAGGCCGCCTTGCTGAGGGTTTCGAACTCTTCTTCCGTCAGGGTCACGTCCCGGGCGGCGACGTTTTCCTCCAAGTGAGCGACCGACGAGGTGCCGGGGATGGGAAGCATCACCGGCGAGCGTCGGAGAAGCCACGCCAAGGCGAGCTGCGCCACGGTCGCTTCGTGCGCCTTCGCCGCCTGATCGAGCGGTCCGCCTTCCCGCGCGAGATCGCCCGCCGCGACGGGGAACCAGGGGATGAAGCCGATGCCCTCCTTCTCGCAGTAGTCTAGGACGGCTTCCGACTTGCGGTTCGCGAGGTTGTAGAGGTTCTGGACGGTGGCGATGGGCACGATCTTGCGCGCCGCCTCGATCTCCTCGACGCTCACCTCGCTCAGGCCGACGTGGCGGATCTTGCCCTCGTCCTGAAGCTCCCTGAGAAGGCCGAACTGCTCTTCGCGCGGCACCTTCGGGTCGATGCGGTGAAGCTGGTAGAGATCGATCACGTCGAGCTTCAGGCGACGCAGGCTCATTTCGCAGCACTGACGCAGGTACTCGGGCCGTCCCACGGGCAGCCACTGGTCCGGACCTTGCCGCGTCAGTCCCGCTTTGGTCGCGATCACGACGCCGTCCCCGTAGGGCGCGAGGGCTTCCGCGATCAGATCCTCCGAAACGTAGGGGCCGTAGGAGTCAGCGGTGTCGATCAGGTCGACGCCGAGCTCGACCGCTCGCTTGAGAACGGCGGTCGCCCCGTCGTGGTCGGCGGGTGGGCCCCAGATGCCCTTGCCCGTGATCCGCATCGCACCGTAGCCGAGGCGATCGACTTCGAGGTCGCCGCCTATTTTGAACGTGCTCATGGCAAGGTCTACGAGTCGACCGTCTCGACCAGTTCGATCGGAAGTCCGTCCGGATCCTCGAAAAAGACGAATCGCGCGAGAGTCAGCTCGTCCGTACGGGGCTCCTCGTGACGGATGCCGTGCGTGCGGAGGTGCGCGAGGGCGACGTCCAGGTCGGACGCCCTCAACGCGAGGTGGCGCAAGCCCCGCGCCTCGGGATAGCTAGGGCGAGGCGGCGCCTCGGGAAAATCGAACAGCTCGATCTCCACGCCGTCGGGCAGCCGGAGGTTGAGCTTGTGGGAACGCCTCGCCTCGCGGTACGTCTCCGAGACGATCTCGGCCCCTAAGATCTCCACGTAGAACCGCTTCGAACGTCCATAGTCCGACGCGATGATCGCGACGTGGTGGACGCCCAGGAGGCCCCTCATGCGGTCCACGCCTCGTAGAACGCGGTTCGGGCCGTCCGCGCCCGTTGGACGGTCGCTTCGACCGCCTCGCCCGGCGCTCCGACGACGTTCAGGTGGCCCATCTTCCGCCCGGCTTTCGCCCCGGTCTTACCGTACCAGTGGAATCGGGCTCCCTCGACCGTCAAGGCGGCGGGCAGGCCTTGACGATAGTCGCCCGCGCCCGGCTGGCCGAGTAGGTTCGCCATCACCGCGAAGCCCGGAGAGAGGGGTTCGATCGGGGGGAGGCCTATCGCGGCGCGGACGTGCGCCTCGAACTGCGACGGTCCGCCCCAGTCAAGGGTGTAGTGGCCGGTGTTGTGGGGCCGGGGCGCGATCTCGTTCACGCTGATCGTTCCATCCGCCGCCTCGAACAGCTCGACCCCGAAGAGACCGACGCCGCCCACGGCTTCGACGGCACGGAGGGCGATCTCGGTGGCATCCGTGTCGGCGGGAAACACCAGGTCGCACACGTAGTCCGTCTGAACCGTCTCGACCGTGGGGAAAGCGAACCGGTGGCCGTCGTAGACGCAGGCCATGACCGCCAGCTCCCGCCGGAACGGCACGAACTCTTCCGCAAGCCAGCCCTCTTCCCAGGTTGGCCGCAGCGCATCGTACTCCTCGCGGGTGCGGACGATCCGCGTTCCCTTGCCGTCGTAGCCGCCGAAGCGCGCCTTGAGGACGCAGGGAAACCCGATCTCCTCCGCATCCTTGGCCCCGACGGCGCGGGGCGAGGCCACGCCGGCCTTGGCGTACGCCCGCCGCTGAACGAGCTTGTCCTGGATCGTCGCCAAAGCCTCCATGCCCGGCACCAGCGTCTCCTCGCCTCGTCCGGTCTGGACGAGGGCCTGCCGAACGGCGTGCGCCGGGATAAACTCGTTCTCCAGCGTGACCCGGTCGCACTGCGAGAGGATCCCGGCGATCGCGATCGGGTCGTCTAGCCGCCCTACCGCCGCGTCCGCGATCTGAGCCGCCGATCCGCCTTCGCCCGGATCGAGCGAAAGACACCGCAGGCCCATGCGTTGAGCGGCCTGGATCGACATTCGGGCGAGCTGGCCACCGCCGAGGAAGCCGAGGTCGTAGTGAGGCACCCCCCCATTGTGAACGCTCAGTCCTTCGCCCGGATCGAGTCCCACACGTTCCAAAAGGCGGCGGCGGTCGCGATGCGGTCGCACAGGGCGTCCTCGCCGATCAGATCGACCGCCTTGCCGATGAACGGATCGCCGAACTCCTCGTAGGAGACGACGCGCCAGAAAGGAGCCTGTCGACTATAGAGTTGGGCGACCAGCGACGCCTTCTCTCCCGTGGGAAGGATCACGAGGCACTCCGCCTCCGCGCGCCCCTCTCCCACACGCCGCCGCAACTCCCGCACCTCGACGTGGACGTACCGCGCGATCATCTTCGATAAGGTTAGCCGGTCGGGTGGCGGGACGATGCGTTGGGCCGCTTCTTCGAAGACGCTCGCAGGAGAGGGACGCGGCGGAGATAGACCCATGATTTCGGGGGCGTGGCGTTTTAGAGCGCGTCGCGCCGAACCCTGTGGATTCTGCCGGTATGGCCCGAAAACATCTCTGTAAGGTCCCACGCGGCGCCTCTTCGGAGGAACAGACTTCTCATGCGGAACCACCCCAAGACTCTTCTCGGCCTCGCGGCCCTCTCTTCGGTCCTCCTCGTCGGTTGCGGCGGTGGCGGCTCCTCGTCGAGCGGCAGCGCGAACGTCGGCTCGGCCAACGTGACCGGCGGCGCGACCCTGCTGACCAAGTCGGTGACGACCACGATCCCGTCCAGCAACGCGCCGTCGACCCACGACTTCGGCGGCACCTCGGCGGTCGTTCCGGCCGGCCTCGAAATCCCGGCGAACGTTCCGGTCGCGATCCTTACCGGCAACAGCCCGGTGCTCGGCATCCAGGGATCGAGCGCGTTCCATGTGAACGGAACCTCGACGGGCGTCGCGATCACGAACGGCTCGCTCTCGTCCAACGTGGCCCTGCCTCCGACCCAGACGCCCTACGCCATCTCGTCGCCCGCGCCGGTCAACGGCTTCTTCGTCCAGGGCAGCCGTGGCCGCGACCTGTCGGGCCTGACGATCAACGGCAAGTTCAGCCTCGGCGTTCCCGTCCTGAGCGACGGCACGGCGGGCTTTCCGAAGAACCTGACCGGCACCGTTCCGACGAACGGCTCGAACGTGGCCAACGTCGCGGTCAACGTGTTCTATCCGGCGGCTTTCTCCGGTTACAAGGCGACCTTGACCGTCTCCTGGACGGCCAACGGCCAGCCCGTGACGCTCGCCCAGACGAAGACCGTCGCCTCGAGCGGCGTCGTGAACTTCTCCGCGAAGAGCGCCCACGCGATTCCCGCCAACGGCGTGGACACGATCAGTCTGGTCCTCGCGCCGGCGCTCTAAGTCGAAAAGGCCCCGCCCTCGATCGAGGGGCGGGGCCTTTTCGCGCGAGCGGGTTAGGCCGCGGGAACGGCGACCTCGGCGAGGACGACCTTGCCTTCGGGCTTGAACTCCAGCTCGCCGACCTCGGCGGGCAGAAGCCACACATCGCCCTGGCGCACCTCGTAGAGCTCGTCGAACATCTGCATCGTGCCCTGGCCCTCCAGGGCGACGAGAACGCGCAGGGCGTCCGGGGCGCCGACGGTAAAGGGCGAGTCGCCCGTCAGACGTTCGACGACGAAGAACTCGCAGGCGAACATCCCTTCCCGCAGGACGCGCTGGGTCGAGAGCGCCTTCGGCTCCGTCGGCTTGACGGCCACCGCCTCGTAGTTCGTGGCCTTCGCCGCCTGGTCGATGTGCAGCTCGCGGGGCTTGCCCGTCTTCTCGTCCACGCGGTTCCAGTCGAAGAGGCGGAACGTGACGTCGGAGTTCTGCTGGGTCTCGAACACCACGACGCCGCCGCCGAGGGCGTGGACGGTGCCTGCCTCGATGAACAGGCCGTCGCCGACCTTGGGGCGCCAGCTCGCGAGGTCCTTCTCGACGGTGCCCGCCCTCGCCTCTTCACGGAGCGTCTCCGGGGTTACACCGGGCTCCAGGCCCGCGTAGATGGAACTCCCCTCCTCGGCTTCCAGCACGAGCCACGACTCGGTCTTGCCGCGCTCGCCCTTGGGTAGGAGGTCCTTGTGCTCGTCCGAGGGGTGGACCTGGACGGACAGCATCTGGGTCGCGTCGAGGAACTTCAGGAGCAGGGGAAACCGCTCGTAGGCCGCCGGGCCGCGCATCGCGGCTCCGTGCTCGGCGAACAGCTCCTTGAGGGTCTTGCCCTTCAGCGGCCCCTCGGCGACGACGCTCGCGTGGTCGTCGCGGTCGCTGAGGATCCACGCCTCGCCGATCGGCTCGTCGCCGGGCAGCGGCTCGCGGCTCCACTTCGCCAGGCGGCGTCCGCCCCAGAGGCGGTACTGGAAGATCGGCTCGAGACGCAAGGGCGTGAGGCTCATGGCTAGAGTGTGGCGCCGACGGGGCTACAGCGCCGCCACGATCCTCGGCAGGATCTCCTCCGCCCTGCCCACAAGTTCCGTCACGCCGGGCTGGGGACGCGGATCGAGGTTGACACGGATCACGGGGATGCCCATCCCCACCGCCCTGTCGTCGAGGCCGTAGGTCACGACGCCGCTGGTCCCGACCTCAAGGAAAACGTTCGCGCGGGGCAGATTCGCGCGGATCGCCGCAATCGGCTCGGGCCAGGGCGACTCGCCGAACCAGACGACGTTGGGACGGAGCATCGCCCCGCACGTCTCGCAGGTCGGGAGGGTCTCGTCGTCGACCTCGTCCGGGTAAAGGTCGGGGCTCAGCCGAGCGACCTTTCCGCACCCGGTGCAGCGCGTCTCCAGGATCTTGCCGTGAAGGTGGTGCACCATCGACGAGCCCGCCGCCTCGTGCAGGGGGTCGACGTTGCTGGTGACGAGAGTCAGGTCCGCCGCCTTCCCTTCGAGCTGGGCAAGGGCGACGTGGGCGGCGTTGGGATGGGCGTCCGAGGCCGAGCGGATTCGCATGAGGTACCAGTTCCAGACAGTGGCGGGGTCGTTGAAGAAGCCCTCGGGCGAGGCGAGGGTGTAAGGGTCAAGCCCTTTGTAGAGTCCTTCGTCGCCCCGGAAGGTACGGATGCCGCTGGCGGCGGAGACGCCGGCGCCGGTAAGGACGAACACGCGGCCTTTAAGGCGCGCGAGAAGAGCGGGAGAAAGCATGGGAGATTAAACCCCCACGCCCCCAACGCCGATCGAAGAAGGTCCCGGCGGCGGTATGGGAAGGCTTGTGCCCCATCCCCACCCGATGGGGACGAACGCCCTACGGCTTTTCGATCTTTTCCGGCCCCGCTTTTCAGAGCCAACGAGATAAACGGCACGATTAACGCGTTTTCGTGCAAATCAAGATAGGGTTTTTGAGACGAAGAAAAGGGCCTCCAGGAAGGGGTGAATCCAGGGGTCGGTCGGGAATGCACTCTCTATGAACAGCGCCGAACTCGTCGGGTATTCCCCGGTTGCGGGCACCTTTCGGGAGCGTATGGCGTCAACCCTCGGAGCGGCCTTTCCAGAAGGCCCCAAAGAGTAGACTGGTGACGATGCGAACGGCCGAATGGGCGATGCGGTTGACGGAGCTGGAGGGGCTTCAGGCCGCGTTCACGCTCGAAGGGCCGACGGTGTGGAACTCCGTGGCGTCGGAGGCGCGCCCCGTGCTGTTCGCGGCGAAATGGCGCAAGAGTCCGCACAAGTCTCTCGTGGTCGCGGCGAACTACGACCGGGCCCTCGCCTGGCAGGCGAAGCTAGAGCTGTGCGGGGTGCCGCACGACGCGATCTGCCTCCTTCCGAGCGGAACCTCCGTGCTTTTCGAGGACTCCGCCCCGGAACACATCGCGCTCTCCGACCGGCTTGGAGCGCTTCGGGCTCTCGCCGAGGAGGGAGCGAAGATCGTGCTCGCGTCCCCAGGCGCGGCCCTGGAACGAACGCTGCCCCGCGACGTCCTGCTCGACTCGTTGGTCGAGATCCGGGAGGGCGAGGAGATCGACGTGGACCGGCTGATGCGGCAGTTCGTGGCGCGGGGCTACGAGGCGTCGGAACCGGTGCGGATTCCCGGCCAGTTCAGCCGCCGGGGCGGCATCCTCGACGTCTTCCCCACTGGCGTGGACGTTCCGCTTCGCCTGGAGCTTTTCGGCGACGAGGTGGAATCGATCCGCACCTTCGACCCCAACACCCAGCGCTCGACGGGCAAGTCTCCGTCCCTGCGCCTGGCGCCTTCGCGCGAGACGATGTACGTCGGGGACAGCGATTTCCGGGAGATGCTCGTTTCGACGATGGAGCGCGAGGCGGCACAACTAGAGCCCGAGGCGGCGGCCCGGCTGGAGGAGATCGTGCCGATGGACGCCGAGGCCCTCGCGGAGAAGGTCTACTTCGACCGTCTCGACCTCTACCGTCCCTATCTCCACCCTGACTCGGGCTGCGCCATCGACCTTCTGGACGACGGCGACTGGCTCGTGCTGGACGAGCCCCTCGAGCTGGAGTCGATCGCGGCGCGGGCGGAGGAGGAACTGTCCCAGGCCTTGGAGGCGCGGACGCGAAGGGGCGAGATCCTCAAGTCGGCGGCGTCGGACTTCGTGCTTCCGGCGGAGCATCTCGCCTCGCACGGCTGCCTGCTGGCGATGACGGGGATGAACGCCCTTCCGGATTGGATCGAGAAGCCCCGCGAGGTCGAGATCAACGCGGTCTCGATGGAGCCCTACCGAGGCCGTGCGGAGGTTCTCGCGCAGACGCTGAAGAACTACCTGCAGGCGGATTTCCGGATCGTCATGACCACCGACCAGCCCAACCGGGCGAAGTCCGTGCTGTCCGGCGCAGAGATCCACACCCTGGAAGACGGCGCGGCGCCGAAGGGCTCCTTCCTGGCCCAGGGCAACCTTGGGGGCGGCTTCTCGATGCCGAACGAGCGGATCGCGTTCGTTTCCGACGCGGAGCTGTTCGGGGTCGCGCGGCTGAAGATCCCCCAGCGACGGTTCAGCGAGGGGGCGCCGATCACCACCGTCCTCGACCTCAAGCCGGGCGACTACGTGGTCCACATCAACTTCGGGATCGGGATGTTCCGGGGGCTCGTCAAGCGCGAGATCGACGGGGTCGAGAAGGAGTTCCTTTTCGTCGAGTACCAGGCTCCGGACAAGCTTTTCGTGCCCGCCGACCAGCTCGACCGGGTGCAGAAGTACCTGAACCCCAGCGACACGAACCCCAAGCTCAACCGCCTGACGGGCGGCGAGTGGCAGCGCACCCTGAGCAAGGCGAAGGAGGAGGCGAAGGCGTTCGCGCGGGACCTCGTGCGGCTCTACGCCAAGCGCAAGGAGGTGGACCGCCGTCCCTACGGGCCGGACACGCCGTTCCAGAACGAGATGGAGGGAACGTTCCCCTACGTGGAGACGCGAAGCCAGGCCTTGGCGATCCGGGACGCGAAGCGGGACCTGGAAGCGCCGTATCCCATGGACCGTCTCGTGTGCGGCGACGTGGGCTTCGGCAAGACGGAGGTCGCGATCCGGGTGGCGTTCAAGGCGGTGCAGGGGGGACGGCAGGTGGCGATCCTGTGCCCCACGACGATTCTTTCGGAGCAGCACTTCCGCAACTTCGAGGAGCGGCTGGGCTCGTTCGGGACGCGGCTCGGGCTGGTCAACCGCTACACGCCGCCCCAGGAGAAGAAGGCGATCCTCGCGGGGCTGAAGTCGGGCGAGATCGAGATGGTGGTCGGCACCCACGCCCTTCTCGGGCAGGGCGTCGACTTCAAGGATCTGGGGCTCGTCGTGATCGACGAGGAGCAGAAGTTCGGCGTGAAGCAGAAGGAGATGCTCAAGGAGCTGCGGACGGAGGTGGACGTGCTGACGCTCTCCGCCACGCCGATCCCGCGCACCCTGAGCATGGCCCTCATGGACATCCGCCAGATGTCCCTGATCAACGACCCGCCTCCGGGCCGCCTTCCCATCCGGACGTACGTGCGGCCCTACAGCGGCGAGGTGATCCGCGACGCGATCCTGCGCGAGATGGCGCGCGGCGGGCAAGCGTTCTACGTCTACAACCGGGTCGAGTCGATCGAGCACGTCGCGGAGAAGCTGAGGAAGCTCGTTCCCACCGCCCGCATCGGCGTCGCCCACGGACAGATGCACGAGAAGGAGATCGAGCCGATTATGGTCGGCTTTATCAAGGGCGACATCGACGTGCTGCTCTCGACGACCATCGTGGAGAACGGCATCGACATCGGCAACGCGAACACCCTGATCATCGAGGGGGCGGACAAGCTCGGCCTTTCCCAGCTCTACCAGCTTCGGGGCCGCGTGGGCCGCTCCGACCGACAGGCGTACGCCTACTTCCTCTACGCGGGGGCGTTCGACGCCTCCATCGCGGCTCCGACGGTGGCGGAGGCGCAGAAGGAGGCGACGGGCGGGAAGAAGAAGCGGATGACGGTGAGCGAGGGGGCGATGCAGCGGCTCCAGGCCCTGCAGGAGTTCTCGTCGCTGGGCTCGGGCTACTCCTTGGCGTTCCGCGACCTCCAGATCCGGGGCGCGGGCGAGCTGCTCGGCGCGAAGCAGTCGGGCACGATGGCGAACGTCGGCTACGAGCTGTACACCCAGCTCATCAACGAGGCGGTCGCGACGCTGAAGAACACGGTGGACGGCGAGTCGCCCAAGGACCTGGACGTCAAGGACCCCTTGGAGTCGCTCGCGCCCTTGCCCGCGTTCGAGGTGCCGGTGGTGGCCCTGCTTCCCGAGGGCTACATCAAGGACCAGTCCCAGCGGCTGTACTACTACCAGCGGATGATGGCCTCGCGCGACCCGAAGACGCTCGGCGAGGTGCAGGCGGAGGTCGAGGACCGCTACGGGCGGGCGACGCTGGAGGTGTCGCAGGCGTTCGCGATCATGGCCCAGCGGATGCGGGCGCGCGACCTGGGGATCGACAAGCTCGACGCCCGGGGCGGGCGGCTGAACGTGCAGTTCAAGGACATGAGCGCGGTGCCGCCGCGCGCCTGGTCGATCCTCGCGAACCGCAAGAAGGACGCCTACAAGACGAAGGATTCCCTGATCTGGCCCTACGCCGGTTCCCCGCTGCCCGCGATCGAGCGGATGATGGACGTGTTCGCGGCGTCGGTCGAAGAGGTCGAGCGAGGACGGGAAGCTTTGCGGAGGTAGGTCGTTGGCGAGCCGCCCCAAACATGGGGCCCCGGCTATCCAGAAACGACAGGGGGGTGGAGTTCGACGCTCCCATCCTTCCGGCGAACGATCCGCCAGCCTGGAGGAACCGTGTACTTGGCCTTAGGAGGGACGAAGGTCGGCCGGTCGACAGGGCCTACGTCTTTGCCGACCGTAGGCGCGATCAAGAGGCGGGGTTTAGTCTGAAGGGGGGGGATATCTATGCCTGGAGGGACCAGATCGATGGATCCGTCGGGACGGTTCACCTTTCGGTAACCATCAGGAGCTTCGTAATCGCATCCTGGTTCGACGCGAACGACCTCATTGAGAGGCCACCAAATCTCCGCTCCCGTCGGAAGGGCCATGTACGGACCATTCAACGGCCATTTTCCAGCCACGTAAGAGTCAGGCTTCGGTTTCGTGTAGTACAGCCGCTTTCCCGGAAAGTCGAAGAGGACCCGGAGTCTGCTCAACACGTCGACACCCAGGATCGTGGAGGTATTCGGCAGGTTCGTAGCCCCGATAGAGCCTTTCAGAGGCACCCACAAACCCTCTAGCCCGATGCTTGGAACGCGGTAGTACTGGATGTCCTCGACGCCCGTGTAGAAGGTCGCCTGCCCCCTTCTCGTCGGCAGAGACGGCCGCAGGGCGGGGGCGAGTTCGCGGGCTAGGTAAGACTCTTCGCAGCCAGTGTCCACACAGGCGGGAAGGTACATATTGGCGAGTTTCACCATCACCGTATAAGTGGCGTCGCGCGAGCGCCACAGATACGTCGAGAGTGGCTTCGCCTTGCGTGGGAACCAGTCTCGCAAGGCCACATTCGTAAGTCCCTTAGGGCGCCACACGCGGAAATTACCCGCCGTGACATCGACGCCAAGCCGCGTTCTCTGGAGAAGGTCGAGCCCGATGATGCCCTCGCTGTTCGAGTTGAGCGATGTCGGGAACCCCGTGGTATCGAGCGCGAAAGAGGCCTTGCCCAGGGAGAGGCCGGCGACCTTCACGTCCAGCGGCCCCGTCTCGCCGTCCTTTCGGGAGGCGATCCCGCTCGCTTTCAGATGAGCGAATCCGAGTTTAGTCAGGTACGAACGGTAGCTGCCGGTGTCGAGGATGAACCAGCGGTACCGATTTCCGCCCAGGGACACCGGGACGTAGAGAAGCTCGCTTTGATGGTAAAGCGGCCCCTCACCGATCGTCCAGCGCTTCGCCTGATGGGCTTGTTGCACCTGAGGTTTCGAAATCGGTGAGAGCCCTAGACCCGCGATGCCAACGAGGATGATCATTGCCTGATGATCATGGAACGGGCCCTGGGAGTCTTCCAAGGCCCGTCCCTTCGCTACGCCGCCATGTAAGTGTCGCTTGCCATCGCTAGGCGCTTTCGCTTCCTCTTCGGCCTAGGAGGCGGCTTTCCATCGATCGGTCCCCATGGGTCTCCGGGGGAGTGGACTCCAGCGAGGAGCGGAGACTTGGGTACGTGCGGATCGCACCGATCCTTGGTTCGTTTGTCTTGGGGGCTCACTTCCCTTGTAAGCCACGCTGTTCCGAAAGACCTTGCCCGCATCGGGGAGCGGGATGCGTCACACGCGGGTACCGAACCCGCGCCACCACGCCTCACGTTCGCTTAAACGGGAGAGGGACATAGGAGTCCCCAGGAGCTTGCACGGTCGACATTCGAGAGCCTACGAAAAGCGGCTCCTGAGGGATAAAGCCTTGGCGAAGCATCGAGCGTTTTGAGAGATCGTGACGCTCTCGCGCAAGCTTCGCATGCGACTACACGCTTCGCGTTCGCTTGGATAGGGTTCTATCCTCTTGCCACCTTCCCGGCGGCGACGAGGGCTTCGAGGGCGGCGTCGCGGGTTCGGCACTCGGGGTCTTCGGCTTGGGCCTGGGCTAAGTCGCCGTCGAGGAGGGCTTGCTTCATCGTTGGCGTGTTCACGATCCACTCGTAGAGGGGGACGCGGCCCCGGCCTTCGAGGCCGGGGAGGAGCCGCTGGGCGGTGACGGCGAGGAGGCTTTCCGCGAGGGCGCGGCGGAGGGCGGGGGCCTCGTCGCCCGCCGATTCGAGGAGCCCTTCGACCGCCTGGGCGGCGGTCTCGGCGTTCAGGTTGGCGACGACGAGGCAGCCGGTGTCGACGAGGGCGAGGGCTTGGCGAAGGGCTTCGTCGGTCGGAACGTCGTCCAGCGCGACCACGTCGACGTCGGCTTGGCGGGCGATCGCCAAGGCGCGGGCGTGGCCCTCGCGGTCCTGGCCGACGTGGAACTGGGTGACGAGGCTCCGCTTGTTCTCGAAGCGGAGGGCCGGGTGGCCCTCGACGACGAAGATGCGCGCCGCCTTCTCCGCGTTGATCGCGTCGACGAGGGCGCAGGCGGTGGTCCACTTGCCGCTGCCGGTCCGGCCCACGATCAGGATCAGACCGCGCGGGGCGTCCATGATGCGGCGAAAGAGCGGCAGGGCGTCCTCCGCGATCGCGTCCAGCGACGGGACGCCTTTCGGGAGTATCCGGAAGGTGGCGGCGAGGCCGCGCTCGCCGATGCGGAAGACGATGACGACGAACGCGAGGTCGCCGTGTTCGAGGGTGCGCTCGACCGGCATCCCGGCTCCTAGGCGGGCGAGGGCTTCGGGGGTCAGGAGCGGTTCGAGGAGACGCGGAAGGTCGGGCACGCCTTCGAGGGGCACGAGGACGCCGTCGATGCGGAGGCGGGGCGGCTCGCCGGAGGCGAGGTGGATGTCGGAGGCCCGTCGCCGGGCGGCTTCGTCGAAGAGGGTTTCGAGGGTCATGGTCCTAGGGCGGAAGGTGGGGGGCTCGACGCCCCGTCTACGAGAGTCTCGCCAGGCCTTCGGCAGGGCCGAAGGGGACGATGCGGCGGGGAGTGGCGGCGGCGAGGCGAAGGCGGGCGACCTCGTCGCCGAGGAGGGCGGTGGTGGCGCGAAGCTCGGCGAGTTCGCGGCGCAGGGCGCGCAGCTCTTCAAGCAGCTCGCGTTCCGGGGAAGGCGTCGCGGTTCCGAGGGCGGCGGCCACGCGGGCGGTGAGGTCGACCGTCTCCACGGTCCAGGCATCGAGCTTTTCGTTCATCGGGGGTCCTCCCAGGCGGCGAGGCGGCGACGCAGGGTTTTGAGGGCGTGGCTTTTCCGGCTGGCGACGGTGCCGGGCGGGACGTCGAGGATCTCGGCGATCGCCTCGCCGCTCAACCCTTCGTAGTGGGAGAGGACGAGGACGGCCCGCTGGCCTTCGGGGAGGGCGCCGACGGCGTCGCGCACCGCCTGGGCGAGGGCGGTCCGCTCGATCCGGAGGTGCGGCGGCTCGGCGACAGGCTCGGCTAGAGTCTGCGCGGTTCGAGCGCGCCGGGCCTCATCGACGACGAGGCGGTAGGCGGCCCGGAGGAGCCACGCTCCGAGCCGGCCCTGAGGCCGGTAGGTTCCGCGTGCCTCCCAAAGGCGCAGGAACGCTCCGACGGCCACGTCCGCGCCGCGCGCGGCGTCGCCGAAGGCCATGCGCGTGGCGAAGCGCTGAAGCCGGTCCTGGTGGCGGCGCACGATCGCGTCGAACGCCTCCGCGTCGCCTTCTTTGGCCCGTTCCATCAGCGCGTCGTCCTCGTCCATCGTCCCTCCGTAAGGCTAACGTCGCCGACGGTCGGGTTCTTCAGAGTTTTCCAGACCGTTCGGGTGTCACGAGTTTTAACCCCACGCCCTAAGGACGGCCTTTAAGGTTCCGAAACCACTTATGGCTACACGCCCGACGAACATGACGTCATCAAACCCTCCCATCCTGTCGGTCCCTTTGAGCGAACGCGAACGTCTCGAGGAGCTTGCTTCGCTGGGCATCATGGAAACTCCCGCCGAAGGCGTCTACGACGGCCTCGCAGAGATCGCGGCGGCCCTGTTCGACATGCCTTTCGCCGCGGTGAGCTTGATCGACGCGCATCGACAGTGGTTCAAGTCGCACGTCGGGATGCCGTTCTGCGAGACGCGGCGCGAACACGCGTTCTGTTCCCACACGATCCTATCCACCCGGACGGCGGTGGCCGAGGACACGACCCTCGATCCGCGCTTCGCGGGCATCCCTTACGTCGTCGGCGAACCCTACATCCGATTCTACGCAGGGGCTCCGCTCGTAACGAGCCGAGGGGAGTGCGTCGGGACCGTCTGCGTCCTCGACGTCAAGCCCCGCCAGCTCACGTCGCGTCAGCTCCGTCTTCTCGAAAGGCTGGCGCGGCAGACGGTCGAACTGATGGAGGCCGGACGACTCGTGAACGCGATGGCTTCCGTGACCGAGCCGCCGTCTCCCCGCGCCTGAACGGCGTCCGGCCCGGCGGAAGAGATCCGGCCGCAGAACCTTAACATGACCTAAGTCTCTTGGCGAGGGCGTACACTAAAGGCAGGCCCTTCGACGATGACCAGCCTTCTTCTCGCGCTCGCCCTTCTTCCGCAAACCGTCTCCGTTCGCAACCCCGTTCTCACGGGAGCCGACCCGCACGTCGCGGTGGTGAACGACACGGTCTGGCTTTACCCGACGGACGGCACCCACCGGATCGGGGCCGCGTTCTGGGCTTTCTCGTCGCGCGACCTGAAGACGTGGACGGAGCACGGTCCCATCCTCAAGTTCGACGACATCCCCTGGATCAAGGCCGACGGCGCGCCGTGGCACGGGGCCTGGGCTCCGGCGCTGGCGCAGCGGGGGCGCCGGTTCTACCTCTACTATTCCGTTGGGCCGCAGAACCCCAAGCCTTCGCGCCTAGGCGTCGCGGTGGGCGACTCGCCCGCCGGCCCGTTCAAGGATTCGGGGCGGCCGCTGTTCACGGGCGGCAACGGCTTCGAGGCGATCGATCCGATGACGTTCCGCGATCCGAAGTCGGGCAGGTGGCTTCTCTACGCGGGGGGGAGCGCGGGGGCGAAGCTGCGGTGCTGGGAGCTGGACGACACGATGATGGGGATCCGGCGGGAGGTCCCGGTCGCGACGCCCAAGGAGTTCACGGAAGGCGTCTTCATGCACTACCGCAAGGGGACCTACTATCTCACCTACAGCCACGGCGGCTATCGCGACAGCTCGTACTCGGTCCATTACGCGACGGGGGCCAGCCCGTTCGGTCCGTGGAACTACCGGGGAAGGATCCTCGCGAGCGACGCGACGCACAAGGGTCCGGGCCACTGGGCGGTGTTCCAGAAGCCGGGCAGGGACGAGTGGTACGTCGCCTTCCACGAGTGGGCGAACCGCAAGGGCGAGGGTCCCTACGAGGGGCAGCGGGAGACCGCGATCGCGCGCCTGACCTACACGGCGAACGGCCTCATCGAGCCGATCCGGATCACGGACGCGGTTCCGAAGTGGCGCTGAGAGCGGGTTAACCCTTTCAGCGTCCGAAGGTCCTGCAAGGCTCCCTTGCCTTTATTTATAATAAGGCGTCCTAACGGGGCCCCATGACCTTTCTGCTGCCGCTCGTCGCGCTCGCGCTGGCCTTTGCCGCGCCTTTCCTCTTTCGCGCCGAGCGTGCGGAGCCCGCGCGGCGGGAACCGCTTCGCCTGGGCGTCCTCACGCTGCTGACGATCGCGGGGGCGGTCCTGGTGAGCCGTTCCGCCCCTGCGGTCGACCGCGTTCCCGCCCTGATCGGTCTGGCGCTCGGGGCGGGGGCTTGCGCGCTGGGCGCCTGGACGGGAGGGATCGGGGCGGGCGTCGCGGCGGCGGCGGCGCTGCACCTGCTGCCCGCGACGTCGCTCCCGACGGCGGGGCTCGCGCTGGTCGCGGGAACCGGGCTGGGGGCGCTGACGGTGGGCGGGGAGACGGCGGCCTTGGCGGCGGTCCTGACGGCGGCGGCGGACAACCTCGGGATGCGCCATTCCCCCGTTCCGGCGGCGGCGTTCGTCGGTTCGCAGCTCGGGGTCGCGGCGACGGTCGGGGCGTTCCTGGCGGCTTGGACGCCCGCGCGGCTGGGGCTGCTCAGGCCGGTGGTCGTCGGCCTGCTCCTTTTGGGGGCGGGCTCGTTTCTCGCGAACGCGCTGAACGAGCGCCCCCTGGTCCTCTGCGTCGGGATGGGCGCGGCGGCGGGCGTCGTGCTGCACTGGCTGATGCCGGAGGAGGAGGGCGAGTCGTCGCGCGTCGGGCTGGCGACGGTGGTGGGGATCGGGCTCGCGACGGTGGCGTTCGGCCTCGGACGCGGCCTTGGGATGGCCCTCGCCGCCCTTGCGGCGGGCGCGATCCTGCTGGCGGTCGAGAACCGCCGCGCCGTGCTCGCGCTCGGTCCGCTCGTCGGTCTCGTGCTGTACCGGACGTTGCGGGAGGCGGGAACGGGGGCGACCCGGGCGATCGACATCGCCCAGCACTACACGCTTCTGGCCCTCTGCCTGGGGCTCGTCCTGCCCCTGTTGCCGACGGACTGGCTCCGGGCGCGGCATCGCGTTCCGAGGGCGATCGGGGCGGGGCTCTGGGGTCTGGGCGCGATCGCGGCGGCGCCGCTCGTGGTGGTCGCGCTCGGGATGCGCGGCGGCGTGGGCTTCACGGTGGGGCTAGGGGTCGCGGGACTGGCGCAGGCGCTGCGTGGAGAGGAGCGGGGTTCGACTCGGACCCCGGCCTCGCTCCTGCCGCTGGCGCTCGGGTCGGGGCTCGGGGGCGCGACGATCCTGACGCTCGCGTGGCTCGGCGACGAGTCGACGATCACCCGGGACCAGAAGGTCCACCTGTTCGCCTACGCGGGAGCGGGCATCGCCGTTCTCGCCGTGCTGATCGCCCTGGTGGGCCGTCTGAAGAAGGAAGCGGAAGTCCTGTGAAAAAACTCCTCGGTCCCCTTTTCGCCGCCGCGTTCGGCGGCGCTCTCCTCACCCTCGGCGTCGGCCAGGAGGTTCCCCTGGGCCGTCTGACGGGGCGGGTCACGATGAAGGAGAACGGGAAGCCGCTCGAGGGCGCTCTCGTCACCGTCGTCCTCAAGGGAACGCCGGACGAGGAGCGGCCCCAGGTGAAGGGTGTCGAGACGAACGCGAAGGGCGAGTACACGTTCGCGAGCCTTCCGGCGGGCGACTACACGCTGTCGGTGTCGGCGCAGGAGCACAGCCTCGACGACGTGAAGATCACGGTCAAGGAGGGCAAGGGCGGGCACAAGGACGTGGCGGCGAAGCCGAACGACCCCTACCTGAACCTCTACGCGAGCCAGCGGGTCTTCCTGCCGAACGAGACGCCGCGCGTGGAGCTTCACGGCTTCGTGCCTCAGAAGGCGGTGCGGATGCGGGTCCTGCGCCTGGACGAGCGGGGGATCGCCGAGGCCGGAGGGTACGACGCGGCCCTGCTTCCGCTCGTCGGCGCGAAGACGGGGGCGAGCTTCCCCGGCGAGACGGTGGTCGACACGGACAAGACGGTCCAGGCGCGCGACGCCGAGGGGGCGTTCGTGCAGACCCTGCCGGTGGGCGCGCTGAAGGAGGGCGTCTACTACGTCGATACCCGTGCGGGCGACAAGGAGGCCCACACCGTTCTCCTGGTGTCGCGTCTCGCGATCGTGACCAAGACGGGCACGGACGGGACGCTGGTGTTCGCGACCGACCTGAAGACGGGCGAGCCGGTCGCGGGGGCGGCGGTGTTCGCCCGCGTGAAGGGTCGGCTGGAGCGCAAGGGGACGACGGGTGCGGACGGCACGCTCCGCACCCCGATCGAGGACGAGGAGAACCGGGGCACGGTGATGGCGAGCAAAGGCGGGTCGGTCGCGATCGCGCAGGGCTACCACTACGGCAACGAGCGGCGGGACGTCTGGATCGACGCCTACCCCGAGCGCCCGGCCTACCGTCCGGGCGACACGGTGCAGTTCAAGGGCTTCGTACGCCGCATCGACGGCGACGGCTACCGCCTGCCGGGGGAAGGGACGGCGACGGTCACGATCAAGGATCCCGACGAGAACGAGCTGAAGACGCTGAGCCTTCCCATCTCGGTGCACGGATCGTTCCACGGCTCGTTCACCACGAGCAAGGAGGGCAAGCCGGGCAACTACAGCATGGCGATCAAGGCGCTGGGCGGGACGTCGAACGCCTACGCGAACGTCGTGGCCTACCGCAAGCCGGAGTTCTCCATCGAGGTGACCTCGAGCAAGCCGCACTACACGATGGGCGACAAGGCGGCCGCGACGGTGGAGTGCAAGTACTACTACGGCGGCCCGGTCGTAGGGGCGAAGGTGAAGGCGACGGTGTACCGCTCGCCCGTGTACCGCTACGAGAACGAGGACGGCGAGCAGCAGGCGGGCGACTCGTACGGCGGCGGCGAGTACAGCCAGGAGGTCGAGGCGGTCACGGACGCGGCGGGGCGGGCGACGGTGGAGTTCGAGACGACGGGGGAGAACGATCCCGCCGTGCTGACGAACGACTACACCTACACGGTCAGCGCGTCGGTGACGGAGGACGGCGGCAAGTATTTCGACGGCGAGGGCCAAGTGCCGGTGACGCGGGGCGACTTCGCGATGTCGATGGAGGTTCAGAACCCCGTCCTGGAGCCCGGCGACACGGCGGAGATCCGGATCCGGACGACGGACGCGGTGGACCCTAGCCAGCCCGTCGGCGGGCGGACGGTGACGGTCGAGACGGGGCGCATGGCCTACGCGGAGGGCGGCTCCACGTTCGTGAAGCGCGCGACGGCGACCGTCACCACCGACGCGAAGGGCGAGGCGACCCTGCGAGTTCCGGTGACCCGCGCCGAGTCGCTGGACTTCCGCGCGACCGGGCGGGACGACGCGGGGCGCAAGATCGTCGCGGAGACGTCGGCCTGGGTGGACGGCTCTCCCGCCCGCGCCGAGGAGCGGCGGGGCGACCTTTCGCTCACCTTGGACCACCGTTCGTACACGGAGGGGCAGAAGGCCCGCGTCCTGCTCCAGACGGACATGCCGGGCGGCTCCGCGCTGGTGACGCTCCAGACCGACCGCATCCTCTGGCAGAAGATCGTGCCGCTGGAGGCGGGATCGACGGTGGTGGAGACGCCGATCGTCCGGGAGTACGCGCCGAACGTGTACGTGAGCGCGGCCTACGTGCGCGACAAGAAGTTCCTCCAGGCCGACCGACGGTTGCGCGTGGCGCGGGAGGACCGGCGGCTGAAGATCGAGGTGACGCCGGAGAAGGCGGCATACCGACCCGGCGAGACCGCCCGCGTGGTCGTGAAGACCACCGACGCGGACGGCAAGCCGGTAGCCGCCGAGGTGTCGGTCGGGACGGTGGACGCGGGGATCTACGACGTCGCCAAGGACGACACCGACCTCTACGCGTCGCTGTATCCCGAGCGCTCGAACGGCGTCAACACCGCCTACTCGTTCCCGGAGATCTATCTCGACGGCGGCGACAAGGGCTCGTCGAAGATCCCCCTGCGGAAGGACTTCAAGGACACCGCGGGCTGGACGCCCGCCGTGTGGACGGGCGAGGGCGGGGAGACGACGGTGGACGTTCCCCTGCCGGACAACCTGACCGAGTGGCGGGTGACCGCGATCGGCATGAGCGACGCCACCCAGACGGGCAAGACGGTCGCCTCGTTCAAGTCGCGCAAGCCCCTGATGGTACGCCTCGGGCTGCCCCAGTTCCTCGTGGAGGGCGACCACCAGCGGCTGACCGCGACGATCGCCAACGACACGGGGGCGGACGCCGACGTGTCGATCGAGCTGGGCGTAAGCGGGCTGACCCTAGCGGATCCGGCGCCGAAGACGCTGCGGGTGCCCGCCGGGAAGCCGCAGATCGTCGAGCTCGACGTCGACGCGCCGGGTGCGGGGACGGGAACGGTGACCGCGCGGGTCGCGGCGGGAGCCGAGACCGACGGGGTGGAGCAGTCGTTCCCCATCCTCGCGCACGGGAGACCGATCTTGGAGACGCGGGCGGGCGAGGGCCCGGCGGACTTCGACCTCCCCTTCCCGCCCGACCTCGACCCGAAGCTGGGCTCGCTGAAGATCACGGTCAGCCCGACCCTGGCGGGCGACCTCGGCAAGGCGCTGGACGGATTGATCGACTTCCCCTACGGATGCGTCGAGCAGACGATGAGCCGCTTCATGCCCGCCCTGCTCGTCGAGCAGACGGTGAAGCGGCTCGGCCTGCCCGCGCCGAAGCGGCTGGACAAGCTGCCGCAGATCGCCGCCGACTCGCTCGCGCGGCTCGCGCAGATGCGGCACGGGGACGGCGGCTGGGGCTGGTGGGCCTACGACGAGAGCGATCCCTTCATGACCGCCCTCGTGCTGGACGGACTCAAGCGCGCCCAGAAGGCGGGCTACGACGTCTCGTCGGCCGGTCCCGACGCCGCGGCGGACTGGGGCCTCAAGCTGCTCCAGGACAAGGCGAAGCTCAAGGCGATCGAGCCGCGCGACCGGCTGTACCTGATCTACGCGCTCCTGCGGTGGGACAAGAAGGAGGCGGCGGGATTCCTCAAGGGCGTCGACCTACGCGACCGGACGCAGAAGGACCCTTACGATCCGAAGCGCCGGCTCGTGAAGCCCACCGCCGCCGAGCTCGCGACCGGAGCCCTCGCCTACCAGGCCGCCGGGAAGAATCCGGACGCGCTGCTCGACCTCCTGAAGAAACGGGCGCGCGTGGGCGAGGAGACCGCCGAGTGGGCGCCGGAGGAAGGAGCCTGGGGCGAGGAGGCGACGGCGCTCGCGCTCGTCGCCCTCCAGACCTCGCGTCCGGACGACGTCCTGCTGCCGCGCATCGTGCGCGGCCTGATGCGGAGCCGCCACGGCGACGGCTGGTCCTCGACCCGCGACACCGCCTACGCCCTCGTCGGCCTGACGATGTATCTGGACCACACGAAGGAGCTGGCTGGAACCTCGACCGCGACCGTCCTCGTGGACGGCAAGGAGCGTGGGAGCTTCACGCTGGATCCACGGGCGGAGGATCCGACGCGCACGGTCGAGATTCCGCGCGGCGAACTGGGCGACCGGGCGAAGATCGAGATCCGCACCACGGGCAAGGTCTACCGGACGATCGCCCTCTCGGGCTTCGAGGTGGCGAAGGAGCTGAAGGCGAAGGCGACGGACCGCGAGCTTTCGGTCGAGCGCCGGACGTTCCTGATGGAGCCCCGGCGCGGCGGCGACGGCACGCTCCGGCTGTTGCCCTCTGAGAAGCCGGTCACCGAGTTCAAGAACGGCGACGTCGTGCGGGTGGAGCTGACCCTCAAGTCGGACAAGCCGCGCGAGTTCGTGCTGGTCGAAGAGCCCACGCCCTCGTCGTGCCGGGTGACGGAGCGGACGGAATTGGAGGAAGGCGAGGAGAAGGACTGGTGGTGGTCGCAGACCGTCGTGCTGGACGACCACCTCGCGTTCTTCGCGCGCAACCTGCCCAAGGGCGAGAGCAAGATCGTCTACCACATGCGGGCGGAGCAGGCGGGACGGGCGACCGCCCTGCCCGCGCGGGTGCAGAACATGTACGATCCGGGCCGCTGGGCCTCGACCGCCGAGACGCGCGTGGCGGTGGAGCGATGAGGTTCCTCATCCCCATCGTCGCCGGATCGCTCGCGCTCGCAGGCGGGGTGGCGGCGATGCGGTCGGTGCCCCAGGAGGCGACGGTCGGCGGCTACTCGACGACCTTGCGGGGACGGACGCCAAGCCAGCGGCACAACGCGCACCTCGCGCTGGGGCGGCTCGTCGGGGCGGTCGTCGCGCCGGGCGCGACGTTCTCGTTCAACCGGCGGGTGGGAACCTTCTCCCGCGACCGGGGCTTCCGCAAGGCGCCGGTGAGCTACAACGGCCAGCTGATCGACGACTGGGGCGGCGGGGTGTGCCAGACCTCGACCACGCTCTACAACGCGGCCCTTCTCGCGGGGATGACGATCGTGGAGCGTAACCGTCACCGCTTCGCCCCTTCCTACGTCCCGCCGGGACGGGACGCCGCCGTCGCGTTCTCGGGGGTGGATCTGCGCTTCCGCAACCCCTACGACTTCCCGGTCCGCGTCGTGGGGCGGATCGAGGGCGATCGGCTCCAGGTGTCGCTCGTCGGCGCCCGCGTCCCGAAGGTCCGGCCCCAGGTGGTGTCGCAGGTCGCGGAGGTCCAGGCGCCGGAGACGTACGTGGTGGGCGGCTCTTCCGGTCGAAGCCGGATCCGCAACACGGGCAAAGCCGGGTTCGAGGTGCGGGTGGTGCGGATCGTCGGTGACCGTCGCGAGACGATCTCGCACGACGCGTACCCGGCGATGAACCGGGTCGTGCAGGTCGGCGGGTAGTCAGACCTCCCGCGCAACCACGGAGGTTGCGGCTACAAGCGCTTCGCGTTTAGGAGCCGAGGACCTCCCGCAGCCGCGCGACCATCCATTCCAGGGCCTCTCGCTCGATCACGAGGGGCGGGGCGAGGCGGATGGTGGTGTCGTGGGTCTCTTTGCAGAGCATCCCGAGGTCTTTGAGCCGCTCGCAGAAAGGGCGGGCGGGGACGCGCATCTCGATGCCGACCAACAGGCCTCGGCCCCGGATCTCGACGATATCGGGGTGTGCGAGGGAGGTCCGGAGTTCCTCTAGGAGCCAGGCGCCGAGTTCCGCCGAACGTTCCGCCAAGCCTTCTTCCGCCGCGACGGCGAGGGCCTCGCGGGCGACGGCGCAGCCCAGGGGATTGCCGCCGTAGGTGCTGCCGTGGGAGCCGGGCGTAAAGACGTCGATCACCTCGCGGCGGGCGAGCACCGCCGAGACGGGGTAGAAGCCGCCGGAGAGAGCCTTGCCGAGGATCAGAACGTCGGGCTTGACCTCCTCGTGGTCGCAGGCGAGCCAGCGGCCGGTGCGACCGAGGCCGGTCTGGATCTCGTCGGCCATGAACAGGACGTTCCGTTCCCGGCAGAGGTCGGCCGCCGCCCGCAGGTAGCCGTCGGGCGGGATCAGGATGCCCGCCTCGCACTGGATGGGCTCGACGAGAAAGGCGCAGACGTTCGGGTTCATCGCCTCTCCCAAAGCCTCAAGGGAACCGAACGGAACGGTGCGAAAGCCGGGGGTGAAGGGACCGAAGCCGTCGCGATAGTCCGCGTCGGACGAGAACGAGACGATGGTGACGGTCCGTCCGTGGAAGCCGTTCGCGCACACGACGATCTCGGCCCGGTCTTCGGGGATGCCCTTGGCGCGGTAGCCCCAGCGGCGGGCCATCTTCAGGGCAGTCTCGACCGCCTCGGCCCCGGTGTTCATGGGCAGGACGGCGTCCATGCCGCAGGCTTCGCAAAGCTCCTTCTCGAAAAGAGGGAGCTGGTCGTTGTGGAACGCCCGCGAGGTGAGGGTGACGCGGGTCGCCTGCTCGGTCAGGGCGCGTACCAGGCGGGGGTGGCAGTGGCCCTGATTGACCGCCGAGTAGGCGCTGAGGCAGTCGAGGTAGCGCTTGCCGTCGACGTCCCATACCCAGGCCCCTTCGGCCCGCTCGACCACGACCGGCAAGGGCTTGTAGTTCCGGGCGCCGTAACGGTCCTCGAGGGCGAGCAGATTCATGGTTCCAGTCTATGCCGCAGGGGGCGGTCCTTGCCGGTTCGCCACTCGGGCGGAAGGCCCTGGGAGCTTGGGCCATCGGGGAACGAGGGCTTCTGGGGCGCCTCTCCCAAAGCGTCCAGCTCTCATCTTCGGGAGCTGGGACGGTCGGAACGCGGGGCGGCCGCGGGGTTCGGCTCCCGGAGGATAGACGGCGACGACGCTTCGCGTTACGACTTGCCCAGGTTGCCGACGATGCGGGTGGACTCTTCGATGGCGCGGGCCAGGACGGAGCGGATCTTGCCGTCCTCCATCACCATGAGGCCGCCGATGGTGCAGCCGGCGGGGGTGGTCACGTCGTCGCGCAGGGCGGCGGGGTGGCGGCCGGTGTCCTGGACCATCCGGGCGGCGCCGAGCATCGTCTGGGCGACGAGTTCGAGGGCGAGGTCGCGCGGGAGGCCGACGTTCACGCCCGCGTCGGCGAGGGCCTCCAGGATAAGGTACGCGTAGGCAGGGCCGCTGCCGCTCATGGCGGTGATGGCGTTGAAGTAAGCCTCGTCGGTGGAGACGCACCGCCCGACCGCCGCGAACATGCGCTGGGCCGCCGCGACGTGCGCGGCGGTCGCGGTCCGTCCGCCGCATACCGCCGTCATGCCCTGACCCACGACGCAGGGCGTGTTCGTCATCGCCCGGACCACGGGATTGTCCGTGCCCAACAGCCCTTGGAGCCGCTCGGTGGTGACGCCCGCGAGGATCGTGACCACCATCGCGTCCGGGGGAAGCCCCTTAAGGCTCTCCACCACGAGTCCGACCTGCTTGGGCTTCACGCACAGCACGACCACGCCCGCGTCCGTGAGGTAGGGCCCATAGTCCGTCGCCGCCTCGATCTCCAGGACGCGCGAAACCTCTTCGCAGGTCGCCTCCGTCTTCGCGCCGGCCCACACCTGCCGCCGTCCGACGAGCCCGGCGTCGAGCAGTCCGCGGGCGATCGTCGTGCCCATCACGCCCGCCCCGACGATGCCGAGGGTGCGTCCCGACGCGAGAATAGAGGGCGCGAGAATAGGCGGCGCGAGATTCGGGTCCATGCCGGAATTATGGCTTTCCGAAGGTCGCCACGAACTGAAGGACGAACCCGAGGGTGAACAGGACCGCCCCGATCGAGGCGAGGGCCGAGCGGAAGCGCGCCTCGTCTTCCAGCCTTTCCGCGAGGCGGCGCAGCAGTTTGCGCCGGAGGGCGGCACAGACCACCAAGGCGACGACGAGGAAGACCAGCGCGACGAGGGAAGCCTTGATCGCGCTGGTCTTCCTCGTCGAGCCCCCGGAGGAGGGCCGCCGCTCCGACGATGGCTACCGCCACGCCGATGGGGACGGTCAAGATCGCCTGCACCGTGCCGGTGGCCGCCCGGCGCAGACCGTGGAGCCGGGACTTCCCAACCAACTCCGGCGCGATCAGCCAGAACGCCAGGAACCGAAGGAGCAAGCCGATCCGGTCGGTCCACATCGAACGGCTTCAACAGAGCCCTGCGCTCTCGGGCGCCTTACAGGGCGAAATCGTCCAGTCCGCCCCCAAAGTCGTCGCCGCCGAATCCCGCGTCGAGGCCGCTCGCGTCCGCCGGATCGCCCAAGGAATCGGGCTCGGAGGGCGCGTCGCTCGCCGCGCTCGCGCCGTCGTCCGCGTTCGACGCGTCGTCTTTCGTCTCGTCGCCTTTCGCGTCGTCTTTGTCCCCGTCCTTCGCGTCGATTCCTTCCTGCTTGGCGGACTCGTTGTAGCCTTGGGCGTTCGCCGGATTCGAGAAGAACGAGTGGGCGATGGAGGAGCCGATAAACGAGCCCGCGATGCTTCCGAGCAGGCTGCCGCCGATGATGCCGCCGAGGCCCACACCACCCCCGAACATTCCGCCCAGCGCGCCGGGCTGCCGAACCTCGGCGCGGGTCGCGGCGCGGGCCAGGCTCTGCGGATCGTCGCCTTGGGGCCGTTCCTCAGGCGGGACCGATTCGCTCAGTTTTTGGAGAGCGAGGCGCCGCCCTTCCGGCGACAGCTTCTCGAAGGCTTCGCGGTGCGCCTGCTCGATCGACTCGGGGGGCGCCGTCTTGAGCATGTACCGGTAGCGCGAGACCGCCTGCTCGTCGGCGGCCGTCGCCGACGAGGGAGCGGGAGGGGCGGCCTGGGCGGGAGCGGCAGCGGCGGGAGCGGGCTCGTCCCGGCCCATCAGCTTGTCGAGGATGCTCATGAAGCTTAGGAATTTTAAAGCTTCCGCGGCGTTCCTCTAGAACGTCGTCCTGAGATCTTGGGCGACGCCGGTTTCCGCCGCGCGGTAGGCGGCTTCGATGATCTCGACGACGTGGGCGGCGTGTTCGGCGGTCGCGACCGACGGCGTCCCTTCCCGCACCCAGTCCACGAGGCTCATCAGGTCCTGAAAGACGTGGCCCTCGCCGATCTCGGCGTGGCGCCCCACGGCGTAGGGCCCGAAGAACGGCCCGTCCTCCTCGCGCACGAGGCTTACCCCGTTCAGGTCCGTGCCGACGACGCTTCCCTTCGTACCGAAAAAGCTCGGCTGGCCGAAGCCGCTCACCGTGCCCGCGACGGTGCCGTGGGCGAAGGCGAACGCGCCGTCTCCGAAGTCGATCAGGATGCCGGTGTTGTCGTCCGCGTCGACGGGGTAGGTCGTGCCGCGCCACTCGCGCTCGGGAACACGGATGCCGGACATAGCGGCCACGCGGCGGGCGGGACCGAGGACGCCGGTGAGGGTGTGCAGCGCGTACACCGTCATGTCGTAGAGCGGCCCGCCGCCGGGCTTGCGCCAGTACCAGCTTGGGTTGACGTTGCTCAGCACGTCGTCGCCGGAACGCACCCCTTCGTCTTCGTGGTAGGTCCCGAACGCGGCGCCCGCCACCGCCCAGGCGAGGGAGCCGATCTCGCCGCCCCGCACGATCTCGCGGATGCGTCGATTGACGGGACGGATCATCTGGCCGGGACTGGCGACGAGCTTCACCCCGACCAGCCTCGCCATTTCGATGAGATCCAGCGCCTCGTTGGCGGTGACGGTCATCGTCTTGTTGAAGTGGACGTGCTTGCCCGCGCCGATGGCGGCGAGGGCCTGCTCGTAGTGGAGGCCGATGGGGGAGCAGAGGGTGACGGCGTCCACCTTCGGGTCGGCGAGAAGCTCGTGGAGCGTAAGGTAGGCGTCGGGAACGCCGTAGCGCTCGGCGGCCGCCTGAGCCCGACCTTCGACCGGATCGCACACGGCGACGGCCCTCGCCTTGTGCGCGACGTCGGGAAGCTCCAGATGGGCGAGCGCGCCACGGATCCCGATGCTCCCCGCGCCCACGACGCCGATGCCGAGCGGTTCCATGCCCTACCTTAGCCGATGCGTCTGCACCGTTAGGAGCCCATCTGGGTGATGCGCCCACCGGTGACGGGGAGGTAGGCGCCGGTGACGTAGCCCGCGAGGTCGCTGAGGAAGAAGGCGCAGGCTTTGCCGATCTCTTCCCCACTGCCGTGCCGACGTAGGGGGAGGCTCTGGCCGAAGGCCTTGGAACCTTCGCTCTCGGTGTCGACCTTTTCGGTCGCCATCCAGCCCGGCGCGACCATGTTGACGGTCACGCCCTCCGGCCCGAGTTCGACCGCGAGGGTGCGCGACAGGCCCACCATCGCTCCCTTCCCCGCCATGTACACGCTCCAGCCGCCGGGGGCCATGTTCCAGATCTCCGTCACGACGTTCACGACGCGACCGCCGCCCGCCGCCTTGAACGCGGGCCGGGCGGCGCGGACGGAGTTCGCGACGGCGCGGCAGCCGAAGTCGAAGGCGGTCGCGAAATCCTCGTCGGTCGCGCCGTCGAAGGGGCCATCCTGCTTGCCCGCGATGGCGTTGTTGACGATCGCGTCGAGCCGCCCGTGGGCGGTCAGGGCATGGGCGACGAGGGCTTCGTAGGCGGCGAGGTCGCGCACGTCGGCCTCGAACGCGGTCGCCGCGCCCCCGGCGGCGACGATCTCGGCGACCACCGCCTCCGCGCGCTCGCGGCTTTGGGCGTAGTTCACGACCACGCGGGCCCCGTGCCGCGCGAGAACCCGGCACACGTCCGCCCCGATTCCCCTCGCTCCGCCCGTCACGATCGCCACCCGCCCTTCCAACAGCACGAGGGAACGGTACCCGCGAAGGGGCCAGGCCAACCCCTTCGCCCCTAGGTTTTGACCGGAGCCTTTTCCTCTTTGAGCTTGGCGAAGGGGGACTCGGAAGGGACGAACTCCGTCGTGGCCTTGTCGAGGGTCGCGGTGAGCCTCAGGGTTTTGAGGTCGGCCTCCGAGGGGAGGACGAGGGTCCATACCCCATCGTCGTCCACCGTCAGTTTGCCGACGCTGGCCTTGAGGTCCGCGCCTTCGGCCACCTCGCCTTTGAGGGTGAGTCCCTCACGCTCGGTCCAGGCGACGAAGGGCTTCTGGGCGGAGATGAGCCGGTGGTAGGCGATCTGGACCTCGACGTCCTCGGGCTTGAGGGGCGCGCCGCCGGGGCCATCGGCCATGCGGACGATGTCGGCCTTGAGCTTGTCGGGCGGCTCTTTGGCGAAGCCGGGCACGAAGTTGATACCGTCGACGCCGTGGCAGCGCTGGCAGTGGGCGGTGAAGTAGGCGCGGGGAGCGACCTTCAAGGGGGCGGAGGGCTTCTCGTCCGCTCCTTGCGGAGCGGGGGTTTGGGCTATCGCGATCAACGGTAAGACCGCGAAGAGGCAAAATCCCCTCGCCCCAAACCTTTTAAGCCGACCGGGGCCACCTCCTCTCCCACGGTTTCCCCTTCCGCCCGCGCGTTCGTCGGCAACGGCATGCGGCCTTTCGGCCGCGGCTTCCAGGGGAACCCTCTTCGTGATCATCACTTCACCTTCGAGATGCGGTAGATGCGGTTCGTGCCGTCGTCGGAGAAGAGGAGATCGCCGTTGGGCTCTTCGACGACGTCGACGGGGCGGCCCAGGACATCGTCGTTCTTACCCAGTCCGCCCACGAGCATAAGACTGCCGTAGGGTTCGCCGGTGGCTTTGTCGAACATGACGCGCTCGACGCGGTAGCCGCTCTTGGTCGAGCGGTTCCAGGAGCCGTGGCAGGCGATAAAGGCGTCGCCCGCCCATTCGCCCTTGGTGGCGAAGGTCCAGCCGTTCGGGGCCCAGTGAGCGCCGAGGGCCCAGGCGGGCGGGATGGCGGTCTTGGCGATCTCGTCCATGTCGGGGCGGTCGGTGAACTCCAGCCGGGGCACGTTCTGGCCCACGTAGAAGGGGTGCCCGTAGAAGCCGCCCTGGACGTAGCGGTTGAACTCGCAGGGCGGGTAGGCGTCGGTGACGGGCTGGGGCTTCTTGTCGCCCTCGCCCAGCTTGCCACCGTACCAGTCGCTGCCGTGATCCGCGCCGAAAAGCTCGTCGGTGCCGGGGCGGAACTGATATTTCTCGGTGTTGCGGATGCCGGAGGCCCAGAGGGTGCGGGTCTTGCCGTCGAGGGCGTACTTCCAGACCTTCTCGCGATCGGTCTCGCGCTGATCGGTGAGGTTGCCGGGGTCGCCGATGCCCGTGAAGAAGCCGTCCTTCACGACGAGGATCGGGCGCCACCAATGGCCGCCTTCGGGGAGTCCGGTCAGGACGTCCTCGACGGGGCCCGCCGTGCCGTCGGCGTTGATCTTCGCCTTGTGGACGGAGCCCGAGCGGGTAAACCAGAGCCAGCCGTCGTGGACGTCCATGCCGTGGACCTGCCGGTAGCCCTTCACGAAGGTGTTCGCCACCTCGTACTTGTCGCCCTTCTTCGCAAGGCGCAGGACGTCGCCCCGGTCGGGTCGGCTGAGAAAGAGGCTTCCCTTGCCGTCGAGGACCATGAACCGGGCGTTCTTGAGGTCGTCGGCGACGAGCGTCACCTTGTAGCCGGGCCGGACCCAAAAGTCGGGGACGCCGGGGCCGACGGCGCTCGACCAAGGCAGGGGTTTGTCGTAGAGGGCAACCCCCGTCTTCTGGGCGGCGGTTTGGCCCAGGACGAGCGGAAGGAGGGCGGGAAGCATCCCTTACCTCTACGTCGCGCCAGGCCTTTTGACGTCGGCCTCGCGCTTCGCTTGGCGATAAGCCAGGTTTGATCGCGAGGCCGAACGTCCGATCCTACGCGGCGGGCGCCAGGGTGAAGCGGTGCGGCACGGGCTGAGCCGCCTTCCGCGCCGCCTTGTCGAGGGCGACGTCATAGCGGTCGAGGGCCTTGAACACGTCCCCCTTCTCCTTCATCGCCGCGTTCTCGGGGCCGAGGAACCCGTTCGTCTGAATGCTGCGCCAGCGCTGGTTGTGGGCCTCGGCGCGGTCGCGGACGAGGTCCAGCACCCGGCCCGCCTGAACGCGCATGGGGGTATTCATCGTCGCGAGGTTGACGCCGTCCCTCAGGTCGTCGGCGGAGAACGCGCCCACGACCTTGCCGTCGATGGCGAGCGTATAGCGGCCGCTCAGGCCGTTCACGCGCAGAGTCTGCTGGTTCAGGGCCTCGACGAAGTCGGAAGACTCGATCGCCAAACGGATGATCGGATCGCCCATGTTGAGGGGGAACGGCAGGGCGCCGTCGGTCTGGGTCCAGGCGAGGCCGTTCGCGGTGGAGAGGCCGGAGACCTTCGCGTTCTGCGCCTGGGTCACCTTCCCGTTCTCGATCACCACGGACGAGACCACGTCCGGGGCGTTCCACGACTTCAGGAGGGCCTCGGCCATGACGAGGTGGCCCGCGTCGCCGGGATGGACGCGGTCGGGGATGATCTTCTGGGCGTTCGGCGCGTCCTTGAGGTTGGCCGCTTGGAGCATCGTGACGACGGGGCCGTTCAGGTTGGCGATCGTCGCGCCGTTGCGCGTTCCGAGCTCCTTGACGTAGTCGCTGTAGCGCAGGAGGGTGCCGTTGTAGCCGCCGGGGAAGCCGGGGGCGCGGGTCACGTCGTCGTAGGGGGAGGGCTGGACCAGGGTGAGGCGGACGCCCGGGTCCTCGCGCTTCAGGCGGTCGACGATGTGCTCGTATCCCTTAGCGTAGGCGTCGAAGAGAGGTTGTTCGAAGGGGCGGTAGCCCGCGTCGTTCATGCCGAGCATAACGGTCACGACGGTCGGGCGGTAGGGGAAGACGTCGCGGTCGAGCCGCTGGTCGACGTTGCCGCCCCCGCCGCCGTTCACGGTGTCGCCGCCCCAGCCGGAATGGACGAACGACACGTCGAGCTTGGGAAAGCGGGTGCGGACGAACGCCTCGGTGAACAGGGTGTAGAGCCGCTGGTCGGTGATGCTGTCGCCGTAGAACACGACGCGATCGCCGTTGCGGAGGGCGAACGCGTCGGCAGGGACGGACTGAGAGTGGGCGAGGGCGGGCAGGAAGGCGAGGAGGAGGCTGGCTTTCTTCATTGAACGGGGGGGGGCTCGGTCGAACGGGTTGGCGGTCAGGGCGAAACAGAAAGGGTGAGAACAGCCCCAACCTTATCACAAGCCCTCATGAGGAACGTCAGCCCTTCGCGACGGCGAGTCTCGTGTCGGCGAGGTCCAGCCGGTAGAGAAGCTGGTTATAGTTGTAGAGCGGGGTCTTATCGTCGTTGCCGGAAAACTCGGCGGTGTAGGTGCCCTCGAAGTAGATCGCGCTCCCCTTGTCCAGAAAGGCGTGGTGGACGGGGTTGTAGAAGGTGTACTTCGGATGGTCGCAGACCTTGACCGCGCGGCGGAAGGGGCCGGTAGGCGCGTCGGCTTCGGCGTAGTCGATCTCGCCAAGATTCGAGTCGCGTCCGCCCTTGCGGCCGAAGATCCCGATCCACCGCTTGCGGTAGGCGTTCCAGTGGACGCTTCCGTTGGCGATCTCGACGGGCTTGCCGTCCTCGTCCAAAGGGAGGAAGTGGGTTTCCTCAGGCTTAAGTCTGCCCTCTCTGACCAATCGGGCCTCGGCGCCCGAGTCGATCGGCGGCAAGGCCTTCTGCCAACGGTAGTCGGGTTTGCCGCCGACTCGGCGCACCGAGCCATCCGCGTCGAGGCAGGTGTAGGCCTCGTAGGCGTCCGCGTCCAGGAGAGACTTCGCGTCGGCTCGAACCCGCACGTTGGGCGGATCGTTCCCGAGCACGTAGCCTTCGTGCGAAACGGTATGGCCGTCGAGGTAGCGCCAGCCCCGGTCCTTGGCGAAGGTCTGGACGACGTCGAAGCGCTCGGCGGCGTCGTTCCACCGCAGGTAGCCGCGGGTCACGACCTCGCCGAGGCTTCGCATCTGAGCGTCGTAGGCGTAGAGCGACTCGTCTTTTCCGGCGCCCAGGACGACGAGGCCGCTGATCCAGATGGGGTGGGAGTCGTCGGAGTCGACCATCGATCGCACGAACCCGTCTTTCTGGAAGTAGGCGAACTCGATCCCTTTTTCGGCCCCGCCGGAAGGCAGGGTCGCGACGGCGCCGCTCGTGTGGAAGTTGCCCAGGGGGAACCCGGTCCGGTCGGTGTCGCCCCAAAACCACAGCATCCGCCCCTTGTAGATCTCCGCCTGAGCGGTGTCCTGCCCGAGAACGCCGCCGTTCAGAACGGGGGCTTTCAGAGGCGTCTTCTCGCCGAGGAGCAGGCTGTCGCGGTAGATGCCGCCGCCGGTAAGGCGGCAGATCCGCTCCGCGACGTTCGTGCGAGTGAGCCGTACGGTCGCCTCGCCGCCCGCACGAGGGCGCAGGACGACGCCCCGGTAGCCGAACGCGTCGGCCTTCGCCTCGTAGCCGGGGCTCTTCAGGTGAAAGTAGACCTCCGGGCCGTTCATCAGACCGGGTTCGTCGAAGGCGACGAACCCGGCGCTGTCGGTGACGAAACGGAGGTTGTTCACCGTCCGCATCTCAACGAGGGGAACGCCCCGACCGGTCTCCGCGTCGACGACGCGAATCTCGAAAAAGGAAGACGTCGCGTCCTTTTTCCCAAGGGAAGGAAGCGACGCACTGGCGGCGAGAGCGACGAGGCCGAGCGCGCGGGCCGTCGTCCCGCCTATTGGATGCTCCAGATCGAGTCGGGGTTGTCGTCGCGCGGCTCCTGCTTGTTCGAGTGTGCGTAAGCCTGCTTGAGGAACTTCGAGTGGCCGTCCGTGAAGACGACGGGCGAGCCGCCGTTGTGGGCGTCGGAGATCGGTTCGAAGTCCCAGGCGGTTTTGTCCGGAAGCCACTGGATCTTCCAACCGATGTTCCAGAACGCACCGCGGGGCCCCAGGCTGTGCGCGAGCATCAGCGTGTTCGAGGGATGGCCGATCTGTCCCATCGGCCGACGGTTGACCCCTTGGGAAGGATAGTTCGGCGTGGCGAACCAGTAGCTCGGCCCGGTCTGGTTGTATCCGTTATAGCCGTAGGTCGTCGCCCAGCCCCAGTCGGCCTTCCAGCCGTAGAACTGCGCGGACACATCCGGCGGTAACTCGGGATCGAGCCCAAACCCGTCCACCCGGTTCGGATCGACCCAGACGGCGCGGTCGGACTCCATGGAACACGTGAGCATCGCGAAGCTCTTGTAGTAGGGATAGACCGGCCCTTGGCTGCGGCCCGGCTGGTAGCAGGTTTGCAGGGGGCAGGCGTCGAAGGAGTCGGTCGGCGGCAGGACGTCGTCGGCATCCTGCGCGTACATCAGATACGCGGTCCCGAGTTGCTTGAGGTTGCTCAAGCAGGTCGTCTGTTTCGCCGCCGCCTTGGCCTGGGCGAAGACGGGGAACAGGATCGCGGCGAGGATCGCGACGATGGCGATCACGACGAGGAGTTCGATGAGGGTGAAGGCGCGGCGCGAAGCCGGAACCGAAGGGCGGGTTAGAGAGGACGGCATCGTCTTGGATCCTTGGGGCGGCTAGCGCCCGTCGTGGAGGGCGCCGGGAGAGGCGGCGTGCTCGGCGAACGAGGCGGCCTCGTAGGCCTTCGCCGTTTCGGCGAGCGGTTCGCCCGTCAGCGAGTTCGTTCCGGAACCGGCCGACGTCGGACGCTCGCCGATCCGGGTGTACGGACTGGCGGCGTCGGACCGGGCCACCCCCCGAGCGTCGAACCTGACGAGGAGGGCTCCGAGGGCGGCGACGAAGACCGCCAAAGCGGCGGCGATGGCGCCGGGATGAAGGGGGCGCTTCATCGGCGGCCCCGGCGGTTATGGCTTAAAGGCAACATTGCGCTCTCTCGATCCTCGACCGGACGGGCGAACGATCGTATGGATCATCTTCGCATAGATCGTGGAGCCATGCCGGGTTTTCACCTTTCCATCACCGAAAATGGAAAGCTAGTCTATACTTGGCCTAGGGCGATCTTCGTCTTTTTCTTCGATGCCCATTCCCCGCTGGCAAGCGATCCACGACGATCTCCAAGGCCGGATCGGCCGGGGCGAACTCCTGCCGGGGGACGCCCTGCCCAGCGACGACGACCTCGCGCGCTCCTGGGGCGTGTCCCGCCTGACCGCGCATCGGGCGCTCTACGAGATGGCCCGGGTCGGCGCCGTCCGCCGCACGCGCGGCTCGGGCACGGTCGTGGCCCCGCGTGCCGAGCCGCCCCGCCCGATCGTCGCGGCGGTGGTGTTCACCCTGACCCAGCGGTTCGAAACCGACCTTCTCTCCGCGGTGGCGAGCGCGCTTGGCGACGCCTACCGGATCGAACTCGCGGAGACCCGCCACGATCCCCAGCGTGAGGCGGATCTGCTGCGCCGCCTCGTCCGGGAGTCGGACGCGATCGTCCTCTTTCCCACCTGCGCCCCGGAGAACGACGCGCTCGTCGCGGAGATCACGGCGAGCGGGTACCCGCTGGTCTGTCTGGACCACTATCCCGATGGAGTGGTGTGCGACGCGGTCCTGTCCGACCACTACGGGGCGGCCCGCGCAGGCATGGAGCGGCTTCTCGATCGAGGCCACCGCCGTATCGCCCACCTGACGGATATGGAGACCCACGTCGTCTCCACCGCCGAGCGGCTTCGGGCCTACGAGGAGGCGCTTCGGGCGCGAGGGGAAGACCCGCAACGATTCGTGCGGAGCTTCCCCTATCTCGCCCCCAACACGGCGCGGGAGTACGAACAGGCTCAGCAGCTCGTCCACGACGCGCTCGCGGCGATGCTCGCCGTCCCCGAGCCGCCGACCGCCGTCTTCTGCATGCGGCACCTCTACGGGGTCGTGGCGATGGAAGCCCTCGACCGGTTAGGACGGCGGGTTCCGGACGACGTCGAGGTGCTGACCTTTATCGACCGCCACTCTTTCCTGATGCGGCATCCGGAGCGGACGGCGCGAATCTTCCAGGACCTGGACGAGATCGGTCGCCTTGCGGCGCGCAAGATCGTCGACCGCCTCGGCGGGGCGGCGGTCCTGCCGACGCAGACGGTGGTTCCGGCGCGACGAAAGGAACCGGTGGCGCGTCCGGCGGTGTATCAGGCCGCGCCGTAGGGCGACATCGACGATGGTCTGCTGGAGATCGGGGCGATCCGAGTCGAGGGTTCCGCCGCCAAGTCCATAAGAGCCACGCCAAACGCCTCTCGCGGGTAGTGTCGAGGACGGTGCTCGCGCTGTCCGTTCTTCTCCTCGCCTCCTCTCCGAACACGTTGCCGGGCTGGGCCTTGGGCGGCTTCGTCCGACCGCCGGGCGTCAACCCGGCGATCTCGCCGAGGGAGACGTCCCGCTTTCCCGACCCGATGACCGGCGGGCCCGTGGCGTGGGAGGGGAGCGACACGTTCAATCCCGGGGCGACGGTCAAGGACGGGAAGGTCGTGATCCTCTACCGGGCGGAGGATCACCTCGCGGAGGGGATCGGGCGGCGGACCTCGCGGCTCGGCTTCGCGGAAAGCCGCGACGGCGTCCGCTTCACGCGGCGGAGCGAGCCGGTTCTCTTCCCCGCCGAGGACGGCCAGAAGGCGGCGGAATGGCCGGGCGGCTGCGAGGATCCCCGGGTGGCGGTAACGGAGGACGGGACCTACGCCGTGTTCTACACCCAATGGAACCGCCAACGGGCGCAGCTCGCGGTCGCGACCTCCCGCGATCTCACGCACTGGACCAAGTACGGCTCGATCTTCCGCAACTCCGACTTCCGTCCCGATTTCTACAAGTCGGCCTCGCCCGTAACGAAGGTCGTCAAGGGTCGCCAGGCGCTGGCCCGGATCGACGGTAAGTACTGGATGTACTGGGGGGAGGACGGGGTGCGCGCGGCCACCTCGACGAACCTCGTGGACTGGACGCCCGTCCGCGACGCCGACGGCAGCGTAAAGATCCTCGCCAAGCCCCGGAAGGGATTCTTCGACAGCGTCCTGACCGAATGCGGTCCGCCCGCCGTGATGACGGACAAGGGGATCGTCCTGCTCTACAACGGGAAGAACGCCGAAGGGACGTCGGGCGATGCGCGCTTCACGCCGGGAGCCTACTGCGCGGGGCAGATCCTGTTCTCGAAGGACGATCCGACCAAGCCGCTCGCTCGGCTCGACGCGCCGTTCTTCCGCCCGAGGGAGGCCTTCGAGCGAAGCGGCCAGTACGTGGCGGGAACGGTGTTCGTCGAGGGCCTGACCCTATTCCGGGGCAAGTGGTTCCTCTACTACGGCTGCGCCGACTCGCGGGTAGGGGTCGCCGTGTTCGACCCCAAGCATCCGGCCCCGCCCGACCCTCTTCCCTAGGCGACGCGAAACGGGCGTGCCGCAGGGCGAGTATGGAAGAATTGAAACCTTTCACATTGGGGTGGGAGGATGCTCGCAACCCCGACGCGAAAGGCGCGTTCGCGGGAAAGGCATGATCCAAGGTCTCGTTCTCCTCTTCGCCCCGGTTTGGGCTCCGGCCCTGACGATCTACGTGTCGCCCAAGGGCTCCGACGGCCAAGCAGGGACTCTCAAGGCGCCGGTCCGGAGTTTCGCACGCGCCTTGGCGATCGTCCGCACGAGACCCACCGGTCTGTCCGGACGGATCGCGCTCGCCTCCGGCGACTATCCCGTGGACGATACGATCGAGCTTGGTCCGAAGGACGACGGCCTGACGGTCGCGGGCGGCGGCCGGGCTCGCCTGCTGGGCGGCAAGGCGGTGGCGGGCTGGAAGGTGGCGTCCGACCCCCGCCTCGCGTCCGTTGCGCGGGGAAAGGTCGTGAGCGTCGATCTGAAAGCGGCGGGGCTCACACCGGGCGAGTTGCGACTGCGGGGCTTCCACGACGGCAAGGCCCCTTCGGCCCTGGAACTCTTCTCCGACGGCGAGCCGATGACGCTCGCCCGCTGGCCCGATCGGGGCGAGTACGCGAAGGTCGAGGCGGCGAAAGGGCCGAAGAGCTTCGCCTATGCGGGCGACCGCCCCAGGGGCTGGAAGACCCCGAACGATCCATGGATCTTCGGCTATCTGCGGTTCGACTGGTGCGACACCTACGACCGGGCCGTCCGCCTCGATCCCGAAGGCCGGACGATCGAGCTGAGCCGCGAGCCGGACTACGGGATCGAGGCGGGGCGGCGGTTCTACTTCTTCAACGTGCTCGAAGAGCTCGACTCGCCGGGCGAATACTTTGTAGACCGGCGCGCGGGCAGGCTGTACTTCTGGCCGCCCGCCCCGAAGGGCGACACCGTCGCGAGCCTGCTCGAAGGGCCGATGTTCCGCCTGAAGGGGGCGTCGAACGTGGTTCTCAAGGGCCTGCGCCTGGAGGCGGGCCGGGACGGGGCGGTCTGGATCGAGGGTGGGCGCGGCAATCGGGTCGACTCGTGCCTGATCCGCAACTTCGGAACCTACGGGGTGTCGATCCACGACGCGACGGGCTCGGGGGTGGCGCACTGCGACCTGACCGGCCTCGGCAGCCGGGGAATCGAGCTGTTCGGCGGCGACCGGAAGACGCTGATCTCGGGCGGGCTCTACGCGGACGACAACCACATCTGGAAGTACTCGCGCTGGCCCCGCACCTACCAAGCCGGCGTAGCGGTGGAGGGCGTCGGGGCGCGGGTCTCCCACAACCTCATCGAGGACGCGCCGCACAACGCGATCCTGCTGGCGGGCAACGACCACGTCGTAGAGTTCAACGACGTTCGGCGAGTGTGCCTGGAGACAGGCGACTCGGGGGCGGTCTACATGGGCCAGAACCTGACGATGCGGGGCAACCAGATCCGGTCGAACCGTTTCCGCGACATCGTGCCGACGGTGAACACCGCAGGCGCGTTCACGAACGTCATGTCGGTCTACCTGGACGACCAATGGAGCGGCACGACGATCTTCGGCAACGTGTTCGAGGGGAGGGGAACGGGCATCCTGATCGGCGGCGGGCGCGACAACGTCGTCGAGAACAACGTGTTCGTCGGCAAGGACCCGGCCTTCCACATCGACCAGCGCGGAAAGGATTGGGCGAAGGGCAAGGAAAAGGATCTTCTGGAGCAGGCCCGGGGGCTGAAGGTCGACGAGCCTCCCTATAGCGTCCGGTACCCGCGCCTCGCGAGCCTTTTCCAAGAGGACGCGATGACCGCCACCGGCAACGCGTTCGTGCGCAACGTGGTCGCGGGCAAGCGTCCGTTCTGGTTCCAGGACGGCCTCTCGGAGAAAGACCTGGACTACCGGGACAACGTTCTGATGATGGACACGCCGCTCACGGATGTCCTGAGGAAGGCCCCTCCGGGATTCAAGCCGATTCCCCTGACGCGGATCGGGCTCACGACGAAGGCGCGTCCTGCGGGAGTCGCGCGATGATGCAGGACTGGTTCGGGAAGGCGAAGTTCGGCGTCTTCCTGCACTGGGGCATCTACTCGGTGCGGGGCGTCGTGGAGTCGTGGTCGTTCTTCAACGGCGAGATCCCCTACGACGAGTACATGGCGCAGCTCGACGGCTTCACCGCCGACCGGTACGATCCCGACGCCTGGGCCGACCTGTTCGCGCGGGCGGGAGCGACCTATGCCGTGCTCACGACGAAGCACCACGACGGGGTCGCCCTCTGGGACACCGCCCTGAGCGACCTCAACGTCGCCCGGCGGACGCCCGCCGGGCGGGATCTCGTCGGCCCGTTCGTGGACGCCCTGCGGAAGCGCGGCCTGAAGGTGGGCCTCTACTTTTCGCACCTCGATTGGAGCGAGCCGACCCACGCCTCGCTGAACACGAACGGGGTGTACGGCGGCCCGAAGGACCGGAGCCCGCACAACTCGCCGCCCGACGAGGTAGAGGATCCCGCCACCTGGGAGCGGTTTCTCGCCTTTCATCGAGGGCAGCTTCGAGAGCTGTGCGAGCGGTACCGCCCGGACCTGCTCTGGTTCGACGGGGACTGGGAGCGCGAGCCGGAGCGCTGGCGATGGCCGGAGCTGCGGGACCAGCTTCAAGCATGGTGTCCGGGAGTGATCCTGAACTCCCGCATGGGCGGTTACGGCGACTACGAGACGCCCGAGCAGGGCGTGCCCCTCGTCGCGCCGGAGGGAGTCTGGGAGTTCTGCATGACGCTGAACGACTCCTGGGGCTACCAGGCGGGCGACGAGAACCACAAAAGCGCGCGGCAGCTCGTGCGGACGCTCGCGGAGACGGTGGGGATGGGCGGCAACCTGCTTCTCGGCATCGGGCCGCACGCGGACGGAACGCTCCAGCCGGCTCAGGTCGAGCGGCTGGAGGCGATCGGCGGCTGGGTCGCGCGGCACCGGGCGGCGGTGTTCGGGACGAGGGCGGGGCTTCCCTGTGGCCACCACTACGGACCCAGCACGCTGAGCGAGGACGGGCGGACGCTGTACCTGACGCTGCTCGACCCGCCCCAGGACGAGATCGCGGTCAAGGGGCTTCTGAACGGGATCGTCTCCGTTCGCGCCCTCGGGTCGGGAGCCGAGCTCGCCCACCGGATGGTGGGCGGCGCGCCATGGAACGACGTGCCGGGCGTCCTGTGGATCGAGGTTCCGCGCGAGGCGTGCGATCCGCTCGCGACGGCGCTCGCGGTGGAGTTGGACGGGCCGCTGCGCCTCTACCGGGGCAGCGGCCACGCCATCGCGAACAACTAGGCCTTACGGCTTGGTCGGCTCGCCGCCCTGCTTCATACGCAGGATATCCTCCTTGGACATTCCGCTGGTGTTCGGCTCCTTGACGTCCGGGGCGATCGGGGTCGAGGGCTTGTCGCCGCACCCGGCGACGAACCCTGCCGCGAGGGAGGCTACGGCGAGGGCGAGAATGCTCTTTCGCATCAGTAGGTCGGGTCCCAGAAGCGCCCCCAGTACCGGGTCACTTCGTTGTCGGGGTCGTCGGCGGTGACGTACGTTTTGTCCGGGCCGCCGAACGTCTCCTGCTCACAGGTCGCGGAAGCTCCGAAGGTCGGATTGTTGCGGGCGTACTTTTTGTAAGGGACCTTCTTCGCGTGGCCGTCGGCGAAGGCGGTCACGATCCCGTCGCCGTGGTTCTTGACCGCGCCACGACCGACCTGGTTGTACCAGTCCTGGTCGTTGGTCGTTGGGGTGTTGGCGAGCGAGGGGCAGGCGGCCTTGTTGTCGTCGAACCAGTGGCCCGAGTAGAAGTTGTACTGCATCTCCCCGTAGAGGAAGGCGGCACGCTCGGCGACGCTGGGGAACGAGGTCATGGTCCGCGAGCGGTCCGCGCCATCGGTGGCGTAGGTTTGGCGGTTGATCGCCATGTGGACCTGCCAGCCCCAACCGCCGTTGTTCGCCCCGGGCGCGCCCTCCACCTTTACGTTGCGCTGACGGCTCGGATCGAAGTAAATGTCGACGTTCTTCGTGTACGGGTACATCAGGCAGGGCCAAGGCGTGTAGTCCGTCGGCTGGTTGTTGACCGGGCGGTACTCCCACTGGATGACCTGATCGTCCGCGTCGCTGCTGTACATCACCGAACCGGTGGCGATCTGCTTGACGTTCGACAGAGCCGAGGCGTCCTTCGCCGCGCGCTTGGCCTGGGCGAAGACGGGGAACAGGATGGCCGCCAAGATCGCGATGATGGCGATCACGACGAGAAGCTCGATGAGGGTGAAGGCGCTCCGGGCGGGGGAGCGGGGGCGGAACGCAGCGCTGCGAAGGTTCATGTCTGTTTCGACTCCGTTTATTGAAACCTTTCAAACTATACGCGATTCTCGCGTGAAACGGCGCCCTTTTTCTCGTTCGGTGTTATAGTCAGGCCATGAAGAGCGCGGGGGGAGGGACGGGACGGGCCGTTCGGCTGTTCGACATCGCCCAGAGCCTCGGGATCGCGGTGTCCACGGTCTCGATGGCGATCGCCGACGACCCCCGGATCGCGGAGACGACCCGGAAGACGGTCCGGCAGAAGGCGGACGAGCTCGGCTTTCGGCCCAATCCCAACGCGCAGCGACTTCTGAAAGGGTTCAACCGGGGCGAGGTCGCGATCCTGATGCACGACATCGACGAGGGCGTTCTCACCCACACCGCCCGCGAGATCCGCTCCCTTCTGGCGGAACAGGGCTACCGGCCCACCCTGCACATCGCCGACTCGCCCCACGGCGGCACCGAAGGGCAGGCGGACGCGGTGCGGACCCTGCGCCACGAGCGGCCCGAGGCGATCCTCTGCTTCCTGAGCGACGTCGCTGCCGAGACCCTGCAGGAACTTCGCCGCTACCGGAGCGAGGGCGGAACGCTGGCGAGCTACTTCAATCCGCTCCCGCTCGACTGCGACCAGGCGGTGTTCGACGAGGAACACGGCACGCGGCTGGCGGTCGAGCGGCTCGTCGCCTTGGGCCACCGACGGATCGGCTTCTGCACGCACGGCGTTCTCGACCCGGAAAGCCGCCGGTGCCGGGCCTTTCTGGAGTCCATGGACGACGCCAGACTCCCCGTGCCTCCCGAGTACCTGATGCCGGGCGGGCGTTACGAGGCGGGCGGTTGCGAGATCGCGCGCCGGTTCGTGGCCCTCGAGCGGCGGCCCACCGCCCTCCACATCGTGAACGACGCGCAGGTCACCGGCTTCGCCGCGGAACTGCACCGCCTGGGCTACCGGGTGCCGCAGTACGTGAGCGTGATCGGCACCGACGATATCGCCGCCGCGTCGTGCGGGTGGCTACCGATCTCGACCGTCTCGGTTCCCGCCCACGCCATCGCCGAGCGGGTGGTCGGCCTCCTGACGAGCCGCCTCCGGGGCGAGCGCGACGGGCCGACGCGCCTGGAGACGGTGCGCGGCGAGCTGATCGAGCGGGAGACCACCGCCCCGCCCCGCGCGCTTCATACGGAGTAGTCCGCCCAACCGCCGGCGGCGATCTCGAGGATCGGCGCCGCGCGCCACCAGAGTTCGCCCAAGGGACGGCTCGGGTCTCGATCGACGAGAACCCGGACCCGCGCGTCGTCGAGGGTCGGGTTATGAAGGCGGAGCCGTCCGCCCTCCAAGGAAGCGGCCACGTGATCCAGACACGCCACCACGCTCCGCTCCGGATCGACGTAGACCCCCGGCAGTTCGAGGGCGGTGAGCAGGAGCGACGCCATCGACCAGCAGGGGCCGTGGAGCGCCTCGCCGACGCCGCACACGGGAGCCTCCCAATCGGACAGGTTCACGCGCTCGTTTATCCAACCGGAGGGCATCGGACGCCCTTCGGCGTAGATCGGGCGCTCCGCGCTGGAGACGTACTGTGGCAGGGCGTGCGCGATCGATGCCGCGAGATCGAGCCATCGCAGCTCTCCGGTCGCGCGGTACAGCTTGAGGAGGGAGAGGCCCGAGAGGGTGCAGATGCCGGGTGCGCCGTGCTTGTTCTGCACGTTCGCCACGACCGTGCCGCCCGTCCTCATGCCCAGCCGTCCGAACGTCGAAGCCGGGGGGAACAAGAAGTCGTAGGGCACGACCCAGGAGGCGGCCTGTCGCGCGGCGCGGCCGGCTAGATCGAGCCAAAGCGCTTCGCCCGTCGCTTCCCAGAGCCCCATGTAGCCCTCGACGAGCCCGAAGGCCGACTCGCTGTCGGGGGCCTTCAGGATCTCGCCCGGCCCGCCGGTGAGGAGTCCCCGCTCGACGTCGGCGGCGTACCGCTTCCCCGCCGCCCGCGCGGCTTCCAGATACCGAGGCTCGTCCAGGACCGACGCGGTGAGGGCCATCCCGGCGAGGGCCGTGCCGCCGCAGGCCGAGCCGCCGACCACGACGCGTCCGTCCCGCACGTCCACGAACTGGCCCCAGTCGGGCGCGTTGCGGGCGAACGCCTCCGCGCACCGCCGGGCCGCGTCGGTCCAGCGGGGCGGCGCGTCCTCGACCGCCAGGATGTGGCGCATCAGGAAAAGCAGGAAATCGCCGTTTTTGCGGACCATCGTCCAGTGGGCGGCGTGCGGCCGGCCGAAGCCGTCGTCGACGACGCCGTCCCCCCAACCGCCGCCGAAGAAGCCGCTCGCCCCTTGGAGGGCTTCGCAGACGAAGTCCACGTTTCCCCTCGCCCGCGCTTGGGCGAGGGGATCGTCCGACTCCAGCATCGCGAACGAGGTGATCCCACCGCCGGTCCAGCCGACTTGGAACGGGATGCCGCGGTCGCTGTCGGCGGTCTCGAAAAAGCCGGGCTTCTCGTGCCAACGCGACGCCATCGTGACCTCGTGGACCAATCCGGCGGCGGACGAGAGGGGACGGAGCGGCTCTCGACTCGCAGGCTCGACGCAACGGTGACGGTTCGCGTCCACCAGGGCGAAAAGGCCGTCGACCTCGGAGGCCGCCGCCTCGACGACGGCGACCCGCGTCTCCATGGTCCACCCGGCGCGGACCGACGCGCCGCAGTCGTCCGAAGGGGAGCGGGTGTCGACCATCGTATAGCGCTCGGGCCGAACGCCGGGGAACTGGAGCCGCACGGCAAGGCCCGATGCGCCCTCCTCTACCCGGAGCCCGACGAGCCCGAGGTCGGTGGCGGCGGGAAACAGGATCGCCCGCGCAAGGCCCGTCGCGGGGTTCCAGAGGCCCAGCGCCGGGAAGCTCGCGTCGCCGGAGAGCAGATGGAACGCGGGGAGGCGGGGCACGTCGGTGACCATCGGGGCGTCGCCGTCCTCGGCCGCGAACATGGGCGGGTACGGAACGTCGAGCACCCGGAACCGGTTGCCGTCGTAGACCGCGCCGGGCACCAGGACGTAGCCGCCTCCCCATTCCGGAAGCTCAAGGACGAGATCGATCCCGAATGCTTCGACCTCGGACCGCGCCCCGACCTGGACGATGTAGACGTCGCCTTCCCGGACGAGGCCCAGCGCGAGGCTCTCGCTCGAACGTTCCCAGCTCTGCGCGAATGGGCCTTGGTAGCGAACGATCTCGAGGTGCGCGGTCATAGGCGTCGATGGCATCGGCGGCAATGGACTCTACCGCAGATCGGCGGGGAGATTGAATCGTTTCAAAGGGAAGCGGGCCGGGTGGCTTGGGGAAGGGCGCGGCGGGCGGTAATCTCTGCCGAGACGCCTCCGGGCGATCCTGTCCTCAACACCATGCTGCCCCTGCTTCTCGCCGTCGCCCGCCCTGCGGCCGGTCTCCAGAACGAGGTTCCCCCGGCGGTGCGCGACCTCGCCGCGCGGGCGAACGTGTTCCAGTCGCGCACGTACGTTCCGCAGGCCCTGCCTACGTTCGAGGCTTCGCGGGCGAAGCTGCCGCAGCCGGTGGTGGCGGACCACCCGGAGTGGACCGACCTGTACTGGAAGGCGTGGGAGATCGCGTTCTCGAACCTGAAGCAGCCGGAGCCCCGGAGCGGGTTCATCAGCAACTTTATCGATCCCGCGTTCAACGGGAACACCTTCCAGTGGGACACCCTGTTCATGCTGCAGTTCGCCCACTACGCGGAGCCGACGTTCCACGCGATCGGGTCGCTGGACAACTTCTACAAGAAGCAGCACGCGGACGGCTACATCTGCCGGGAGATCAGCCGGAGCACGGGCGAGGACTTCGTGTTCGGCGGCCCCGAGAACTCGGTGAACCCGCCGCTCTTCTCGTGGGTCGAGTGGCAGAACTACCTTCTGACGGGGGACAAGAGCCGCTTCCGCGACGTGCTGCCGCCGCTCGTGAAGCACTACCGTTGGCTCCAGGCGAACCGCCGCCGGGAAGGCGGGCTGTACTGGAACACCGGCCTGGGGGCGGGCGAGGACGATCTCGCGCGCAACGCCTCCGCCCATTCGTGGGTCGACATGACGGCCCAGCAGGCGCAGAACGCGTACTACATCGCGCGGATCGCGGGGCAGGTCGGGGAAAAGCGGGTCGCCGCCTACTTCGACGCGGAGAACAAGGCCCTGTCGCGGCGGGTGAACGCCTCGATGTGGGACCCGCGCACGGGCTTCTACTACGACCTCAAGGCGGACGGCGCGCCGACGGGGATCAAGACGGTCCTGGGCTTCTGGCCGCTCGTCGCCCACATCGCGTCGAAGGACCAGGCGACGTCGCTCGCGCGGCACCTTCAGGACCCGAAGGAGTTCTGGCGGCCGAACGTGGTGCCCGCCCTCGCCGCCGACGAGAAGGGCTACACGCCGGACGGCCAGTACTGGAACGGGGCGGTGTGGGCGCCCACGAACTACGTGGTGGTCAAGGGGCTGGAGGACTACGGGTACGAGGATCTCGCCACGCGGGTGACGAGCCGCTACCTGGACAACATGGCGGAGGTCCTGCGCACCTCGGGCACGATCTGGGAGAACTACGCCCCCGAGAACGCGAGCGGGCACGGGGTTCGGAACATGGTCGGCTGGAGCGGCGACGGCCCGATCGCGCTCCTGATCGAGAACGAGCTGGGCATCCGGGCGTTCGCGGCGAGCCGGAAGGCGACCTGGCGACCGCGCCTGGGGGGCGAGAACGGCCTGCGGAACCTGACGGTGGGAACCGCCCACCTAGGCCTGATGGCCTCCGCGATCGAGAACGGGGCACGGACGCTCACGATGACGACGGACGAGCCCTGGACGGTGACGGTCGATACGGGGGCCGGAAAGCCCCAGACGTTCCGCCTGAAGAAGGGCGTCACCGTCGTGAAGCGTCCCGCCGCCGGCCTGCCGCGCTGACGGGAACCCCGTTCGCGGGGCGGGAGGGGGAAGAAGCTCCGATCTCGCCCTTCCCATCGGCGCTCAAGGGGTTTACTCCAACCTTGGCCTCTCCGTCGCCCACCGCCCTGGTTTCCAGTCTGCCGCCGACCGTGCCGTTCGTCGCGCCGGAGGAGATCGAGCGGCGGCAGGGCCGACCGTTCCGGCTGCGGCTCGGGGCGAACGAGAGCGCGTTCGGCCCGTCGCCCCGGGCCCTGGAGGCGGCGGCGGGGTTCGACGCCGCCCGCTACGGCGATCCGAAGGCGTTCGAGCTGTGCGCGGCGCTGGCCGCGCGGCACGGGGTGGTGATGGCGTCGATCGCGGTCGCCAGCGGGATCGACGAGCTGCTCGGCCTCTTCTGCCGCGCCTTCGTCGCGCCGGGCGAGGGCGCGGTCACGACGGAGGGGAGCTATCCCACGTTCGAGTACGCGGCGGCGGGGGTGGGCGCGCGGATCGAGCGCGTCCCCTACCGGGCGTTCCGGCCCGACCTCGGCGCGCTCGCCGCGCGGGCGCGGGGCGCGAAGATCGCGTACCTCGCGAACCCCGACGACCCCACGGGGGCGCTGGCCGATCCGGCGGCGGTGGCGGCGTTCCGAAGCGCGCTTCCCGAGGACTGCCTGCTCCTGCTGGACGAGGCGTACGCGGACTTCGTGGCGGCGGGGTCGCTTCCCCGCTTCGGTCCGGACGATCCGGGAGTCGTGCGGCTGCGCACCTTCAGCAAGGCCCACGGCCTGGCGGGGCTTCGGGTGGGCTATGCGATCGCCCACCCCGACCACGTCGCGGCGCTGGACCGGATCCGCCTCCACTTCGGGGTGAACGGTCCCGCCCAGGCGGCGGCCCGCGCGAGCCTCGCGGACGAGGCGTCTCTCGCCCGCGTGGTCGAGGGGACGATCGCAGGCCGGGCGCGGCTCGCGGCGCTGGGCGCGGCGCTCGGCTGGACGCCCCTGCCCTCCGCGACGAACTTCGTCCTTTTCGAGGTGGGCGGCTCGGACCGGGCGACCCGGCTGGTGGAGGAACTGGCGCAGCGGGACGTCTTCGTGCGCCGCTCGGCGGGCGGCGGCCTGCGGATCACCGTCGCCCCCTCGCCCACGCTGGACGCCCTCGAACCCCTCCTGCGCGACGTGGCCGCCCTCTGAATCCTCAGGGCTCGTCCGGTCACCTTCCCTGCTCTCACGGGAACGCTTCTCGCGGGCCGCACGCGTCTCCGGCCCATTTTCACCCGCTTCCGGGACGGGCCGGACGAGCGTCATTAATAGGGCTCCAACGAGAAAAAGGGCGAGATCACCGCGTTTTTTGCGCGATCCGAGAAGGGTGCCGGGATGAGGGTAGAGGCGGACGTCGCGGCGGTCATAGGAGACGACGGTCTTAACAGCGGCGAGGTTTTGGATTTATCCGTGGGGTACGCCGCCTCATTAATCTTCACAAACCTTCAGCACGGCCCGTTCCAGCCGCTAAGTTCCTATGCTAGAAACAACGGCCACTTCTCGGTAGACTTAAATTAAGCTCCAATATTCTGCCGCCTCGCTTCGACAAGGTCGATCCTCGCCTTGTGGCCGTGCCTTTCCATGAGGCTCAGCAGGTTCCCTCCGTTCAGAAGGACGAGCGGCTTGTCTTTGGCGAACTGGTAGGCGTCGGGGCCGTAGTCGGAGGTAGTAACCAAGATGCCCTTGTTCGCCCCCTCGTTCATCACCGTCCCGTAGAGGTCCCGCACCGCGCTGACTCCGACCGTGGCGGTGTACCGCTTCGCTTGAATCACCGTCTTGCCGCCCCGGATCGGGTCGGGATCGAAGGCAACCGCGTCCACCCCGCCGTCTCGGCTGGCCTGCGTCACCTTCACCTCGCCGCCGCTCACGGAGAACTCCTTCTCGAACACCTCGCGAACCAGATGCTCGAAGTCCTCCCACGGGATGGCCGCGAGGTTGGTGCCCTCGTCAAGGTCCTGCACGACGGCGTAGCTCCCGACGAACCGCTTGTCCTCTCGGTTGAGCTGGAGGACCGGCGGCACCGGGGCGAGGGCGTGGAGCTTCGCACTGCCGATCCCCTTAAGGCTCTTGAAGCAGGCTTTCGGATCGACCTTGGCGAGGTCGATGGCCTCGAACTCTCCCTTCTGCGCCAGCACGGAGAGGATGCAGGCATCCACCTCCTTGCCCGTGGCGGCATTGGTCGTCTTGACCCAGCCGTTGAAGCAGACCGCCGTGATCGCGCCCGCCGCATCTGCCTCCAGCAGCTCGTGGATCGTCCTGAGGGCGATCTGGTACAGCGCGGAGTCGTACAGGCCGTTCAACGCACTTTGGGAAAGAGCCACCTCCTCCAGCGAGTCACGGGACTGGACGTACTTGACCTCTTTGACGCTCGGCATGTTCTCGGGGGCGGGCAGGCGGTACTCCACCGCGACGATGCCGCTCCCCGGATCGAAGTCGAGGTCGAATTCCTGGGGGAACTCGTCCGGGTAGCTGGACCGGGAGAGGACCAGCTCGCAGTAGGTCAAGACCGCCTGCCGGTCCTTGGCGTGATAAGCCGTCGCTAGCTCCTGAACCCCCTTGTTCTTCTGCTGCTGGGCGACGAGGAAGTCGAGCCGCATCTGCTCGTGCTGGTTCATCGACTTGACGTGGGTCGCCTGAGCCAGCTCGATGGCGGCCTTGTGGTCCGCCACGGCTTTGGCGTTTCTCGCCTCGATGTTCGCCTTGTGCTGCCGCCAAAGCTGAAAGTCGTGCTGGAATCGCGCCTCGGCCTCCGCGACCTTCTCCTGCTTCTTCTTGGACGAGAGACGATCCACGAGTGTGAACACTGGCTGGTACTCGGGACGCCCGGACGTAGGTGGCAAGGGCACGGGCTCCGGCTGGGGCGGAGGCATCGCCTTGAGAACGGGGATGGGCACGACGAACGGAGCCCGGTCCATAAGCGACTGCCACGCGATGGCGTCGTTCACCGAAAGAGTGGCCTTGAGGATCGTGGAGACACGCTCCACCGCCTCCTGAGCTTCCGCCGTGAGGCGGGCGGCCTCGGCCTTCATCTCCTCCTTCTGCTGGGCCGCCGCCTTTCGCTGGTTAGCCCTTTGCTGGACGTCGATCTTGCGCCGGTACTGATCTTCCCACTGCGCCATCTGGACCGCCGCCATCTGCTCTAGCAAGCTGTGCGTGGGTGCCTTCACGACCCTTTGCTTGCCAAGCCCCGCGTGGTAAATGTGCTTTTCGAGGAGATAGGAAGGCATGGTTTAATTTACACCTTCATCCTGGCATCTTCCACCAGCACCAGAGTAGGTCCGACAATTGGAGTCTGTACTGGCGAAACTGCCGGTACAGACCACCTATTATCCGTCGCTAAATGGTCTGTTCTCGACTGACAGACGAAAGTTCCGGCGGTAGCTCCTGAGGGGGAACGGGTGTCCAAAGGCTTTCCCTTGGATCGTTACGCACAACACCGTTTAGGTAGGCCAACTTGCCTTCGCGTCCCTTGTCGCTAAGGCCACCGTCGGGCAGTGCTTCTACGGCCGCAAGCAGTGGATCGTCTGACTCTTTAGCAATCCTTATATTGCCTTCCTCATCTACGTACGTAGTGATAATCTTCTCCAGGTATAAGGCGAGAGACTTAGGATCGTCGCGCAAAGACAATCGCCATCGTTGGTAGTCCTCCAGGCTGACGTAGCTCGCCCAAGCGTCGAAAGCGTCGCTCGGGCTTCGCAGCTCCCATATTCCTCCGCTAAACACCGTTTCGTTCAATTGATTTCTGAAGTAGCCCTCTAATGCATTGATACTCTCCTGAGGGCACCACTCACCACCTCCGCCTCTGCGATGCTCTCCGGCTTCCTTATGCACGACGACCGCAGGCCCGATCAGCGCAGGGACGCTCCGCACCGCTTCGAAGAGGCTCATAATGGCCTTGCCATCCTTTGCCAACTGTGCCAGGAGTGATGTGCAAACGGCAGTAACAGCGGCTCGCCATGACATTGGTCCTCGTCGAAGGGGAGCCTGATGTATATATGACTGTCTCTCCCCCCACGCGAACATGGCGGGGAGGAGGGCTGCTCTCTCCAAAGGGGTTAAGTCGCCGGTTCGAATTGCGAGCAGCAACGCCGTATCGTTCCTATGGTCGGGATCGTCAAGCCTCGATAGCCATTGCTTGACATCGCCTTTCGTTATGGAAATTCTTAGGCTCTGGAAGTCTTGCACAGACAGCGGGGTACGGGCAGCTGAGTAACCGAAGTAGATGGGTTTGTGAAAACGTGATCTGAACCTACGATCGATCGCCTCTTCGGTAGAACCCAACTCAGCGAAAACGCCCTGCCCGTCTCTACCTAGGATAGATAGGGCCTCATCGATAATGCTTTTACGGCGGTCGTCGTGCGGCATCGAGTCCTGCAGTGCCTTGTTAAAAACTTCCTCCGGCTTGAACGAGCTTGACCACAGAGCGACGATCCCTCCCGGCGTATGGTCTTGAGAGGCTCGAAGAACGGCATAGATGTCCGGTTCCTGCTGCCTGAGGTACTCCAGCGCGAAGAAGTCGGCAATATCGACGTTTAGTTGTCGATCCGGAGCGACTCCCCTCAAAAGAGTGGCGGCCTGCACAACGAATCGCTTGATAGCTCGTACGGTTCCCAAGCCAGGTAGGAGGACACCGTTCGCCACCTGAGCGATTCTTGCACGAGACTTGGCGTCGATTTCGTAATCACCAACAGGCTCAAGCGCCTGAACCAAGACGCGGCGGCTCTGATCCTGCGTCGCTTGCGGGAGATCATACGCCGCCGTAACGATCTTCTCCATGAAGGCTTGTCCGTCCCGACCGCCGTTTCCAAGTGCTGCTGTGACTTGGCTCCGGTCAAAAAGGAGTAGATAGCGAACATTCGGGAAATCGGCACAAGCTTTAACGACACGGAAAAGCGTGCGTATGTCTTCGTCGTCTAGCCGATCGATGTCATCGACCACGAGCACGATAGGTTTCTTGAGCTTCCTAAGCTCTTTAACGGCCTTCTCACGAGCCTCTCTCAGGGAGGGCTCCTTGGCCCTCTTCTGAATGTCCTCGGCGTGAGCCTTGGCTGCAGAGGCGGCAAGACCTACTCCCTTAGCCGCCGCGATCATTACCAGGGTTGGTTTATCGATGGCCGTGCCTGCTGCAGCTACAGCCTCCAAGACGAGTCCTCCGTATCGCACTAAGGGCTCGGCCCTCCAACGTTGTCCCGCTTGCTTCGGGGCATCGGCCTGAGCTTGGGTCAGGGTGACGAAGAACTCTCTTGCCAACGCTTCCGATGTGCCTACCATCCAAGGCTCGAACCAACCGACGTTTGCCCGATCTATTAGCTCCCGCTCAATGAGCTTTGCGAGGGAGGTCTTTCCTGCGCCCCAGTCGCCGCAAACGGCGTATACACCTGCGGTTTCGTGATCGCCTTCTACGATGGCATTGGCAAGTAGCTTAGCGAATCCAGCCCGGTCGAGTAGATCGTTGTCTGGACTGTCAATAGGTTGGTCCGCAAGCAAATCTGCCCAGGTCATGCCGTGCCTCAAACTTTCGGACGGCTTACTCATGGCTTACACCCTGTAGCAAGTAGAGATGAAACGTTGGTTCCTGCACCGGTTACAGGCTACAGCATGAGTAAGGCCTAGGCGAGGAAGGGCTCAATTTGCTTGGCGGCCTCGGAGGGACTCGAACCCCCGACGCTCTCCTTAGGACGGAGACGCTCTATCCCCTGAGCTACGAGGCCGCGTAGGCTCTATTATGACGCGTTTGCGGCGGGATGCGTTGAGCGAGACGGGCGAGGGGCGGCGTTGACGCGGCTCTCGGGAGTCTCTGGCCTCCTTACTCCCTTCGATGGTTTGGGGAGCGGTAAGCGTCGACCCTCTCCTTCGATAGGCTCTCGCGAAGGCTTCGCCTCCGGCACCACGCTTCGCGTTCGCTTGAATGGAAGATTCTCGGACGTTCGAGCGGGGGCCTTTCGCTCGTGCCTCGCTTTGAGGGGAACCCTCTCCGGAGGGGGAGAGGGTTCCTGGGTCGTTAGGCGCGTTCGCCGAGGCGGTGGCCGACGGCGTCCTTGGGGGAGACGATCGCGTCGGTCAGGGGCCATTCGATGCCGACGGCGGGGTCGTTCCAGAGGAGGGTGTGCTCGACGTCGGGGCGGTAGGCGCCGGTGACCTTGTAGTTGAAGAGGGCGTGGTCTCCCGTCACCATGAAGCCGTGGGCGAAGCCCTCGGGAATCCAGAGCTGGCGGTGGTTTTCCGCCGAGAGGATCTCGCCGACCCACTTGCCGTAGGTGGGGGAGCCCGCGCGCAGGTCGACGGCGACGTCGAACACCTCGCCGCTCAGGCACTGCACGAGCTTCGCCTGGGAGCCGGGGTCCTGGTAGTGGAGGCCGCGCAGGATGCCGTGGGTCGAGAACGAGCAGTTGTCCTGGGTGAAGTCGTCCACCGGGAGGCCGGCGTCGCGGTAGCGGTCCTTCTGGTAGGTCTCGAAGAAGTAGCCCCGCTTGTCGCCGAAGACGCGCGGCTCGATGAGCAGCACGCCGGGGATCGAAAGCTCCCGGACGTTAATGGCCTTCCTCCACGAGCTTCATGAGGTATTTGCCGTACTCGTTCTTCATGAGCGGCTGGGCGACGCGGCGGACGCCCTCGGCGTCGATCCAGCCCGCGTGGAAGGCGATCTCCTCGGGGCAGGCGACCATAAGGCCCTGGCGGTGCTCGATGGTGCGGACGAAGTTGCCCGCCTCCAGGAGGTCCTCGTGCTGGCCCGTGTCGAGCCAGGCGGAGCCGCGTCCGAGGCGCTCGACCTTCAGGCGGTTCTGGCGCAGGTACTCGGCGTTGACGGCGGTGATCTCCAGCTCGCCGCGGGCGCTGGGCTTGATGCCCTTCGCCACGGCGACGATGTCGTCGCTGTAGAAGTAGAGGCCGGTGACGGCGTGGTTGCTCTTGGGCTGGGCGGGCTTCTCCTCGATGCTGATCGCGTTGCCCGCCTCGTCGAACTCGACGACGCCGTACTGGGTGGCGTCGGCCACGCGGTAGGCGAAGACGGTGGCGCAGTCCTCGTTCGCGGCGGCGCGGCAGAGCTGGGCGCCGAAGCTCTGGCCGTAGAAGAGGTTGTCGCCGAGGACGAGGGCGCAGGGGTCGCCCGCGATAAACTCCTCACCGATGAGGAACGCCTGGGCGAGGCCGTCGGGCGAGGGCTGGACGGCGTACTGGATGTCGATGCCCCAGTCGGAGCCGTCGCCGAGGAGCCGCTTGAAGTCGGCCTGCTCGTGGGGGGTATTGATGACCAGGATCTCCCGCACGCCCGCCAGCATGAGCGTGGTGAGCGGGTAGTAGATCATGGGCTTGTTGTAGACGGGCAGGAGCTGCTTGCTCACGCCGCGCGTGATGGGCCAGAGCCGGGTGCCGGTGCCGCCCGCGAGGATGATGCCTTTGGTGATCATCCTCTTTACGCGCGACCCTCGTAGTTGGACTCGACCCAGTCGCGGTAGGCGCCGGTCTCGACGCTCTGGACCCACTCGGGGTTCTCGAGGTACCAGCGGACCGTCTTGGCCATGCCGGTGTCGAACGTCTCCTTGGGGGTCCAGCCGAGGTCGCGCTCGATCTTGGAGGCGTCGATGGCGTAGCGGTGGTCGTGGCCGGGGCGGTCGGCGACGTAGGTGATGAGGCCTTCGAGGTCGCCCTTGCCGCTCTGCTCGCCGACGAGGCGGCAGAGGGTCTTGACGACGTGGAGGTTCGTCTCCTCGTTGTTGCCGCCGACGTTGTAGGTCTCGCCGATCGCGCCTTGGGTGGCGACGAGCCAGATGGCCTCGCAGTGGTCGTCCACGTAGAGCCAGTCGCGCACGTTGCCGCCGGTGCCGTAGACGGGCAGGGGCTTGCCGTTGGCGGCGTTGAGGATCATCAGGGGGATGAGCTTCTCGGGGAACTGGCGCGGGCCGTAGTTGTTCGAGCAGTTCGTGATCTTGACGGGCAGGCCGAAGGTGCGGCCGTAGGCGCGGACGAGGTGGTCACTGGCGGCCTTGCTCGCGCTGTAGGGGCTGCTGGGGTCGTAGGGGGTGGTCTCGACGAACTTGCCCTCGTCGCCCAGGGAGCCGTAGACCTCGTCGGTGGAAACGTGGTGGAAGACGTGGCCCTCCCCGCTCCAGCGGGCACGGGCGGCGTCGAGCAGGTTCTGGGTGCCGACGACGTTGGAGCGGACGAAGGCGCCGGGGTCCTTGATGCTGCGGTCGACGTGGCTCTCGGCGGCGAAGTGGACGACCCAGTCGGGCTTGAACTCTTCGAAGACGCGCTCGACCTGTTCGGCGTCGGCGATGTCGGCGCGGACGAAGGCGTAGTTGTCGCGGTCCTGGATCTCCGCGAGGTTCATCGGGTTGGCGGCGTAGCCGAGCTTGTCCAGGTTGACCCAGCGGATCTCGGGGTGGCGCGGGACGAGCAGGTTCAGGAAGGCCGAGCCGATAAAGCCGGCGCCGCCGGTCACGAGAATGGTCTGCGGAGGGGTCATGGGATTGGAGGGGCGTGTCGGCAAGTGGCGTGCCAAGGGACGCAAGCCGACCTATTGTATCCCGTTCACCGTTGCGGGAAAGCCCGTCGCCTCACCGGGTTCTGTCTTTTCGGGCTAATCGGGGCGGCTCTTAACGCGTTCGAAACGATGTTTGAGGCGCAGGAAGCGCTTCTCGTAGCCGTGGTAGGAGGCCCAGGCGAGGCCGAGGGTGATCGCCAGCGAGAGGGCGAGGCGGGGGGCGTCGCGAACCACGATCCGCTCCAGCACGAAGACGTGGAAGCAGTACATCCCGAAGGTCAGGCGTCCGATCGCGACCATCCTCGGGTTTTCGAGGAGGGTGCCGCGCGAGTCGATCGCGAGCGCCACCAGGGCGGCGGCGACGAAGGGGATGACGGTGTAGGCCGTCGCGACGCCCACGGGGCCTCCCGCCTGGAACCGCGCCTGGAAGACCATCGCGGCGAGTCCGGCGGCGAAGCCCGCGTAGACCTTGCCGCCCGTGAAGAGCGCCTCCCGGGCGGGGCGCAGGGCGAGAAGGGTGCCGAGGGCGAGCGAGTCGAGGTGGCTCGTCGTGGCGTACCAGACGGGCTCGAAGTCCTGCCGGGTGGCCGCGATGACGATCCGGCCCACGAAGGCGAGGAGGATCATCGCGACGCAGAGGTTGCGCAGGCCGCGGACGGAGAGGCGGGCGAGGACGAACGGCCAGACGAGGTAGAACTGCTCCTCGACGGAGACGCTCCAGAGCACGACGGCCGACGAGCCGTTGAAGCCTTTGGTGACGACCTGGTACCAGTTGGCGGTGAAGGTGGCGAGCGAGAGGATCGCGCCGGGGGGCGCGCCGTCGCGGCGCGACCACTCGACGGCGGCGAGGACGACGACGAGGAAGTAGAGCGGCCAGATGCGGAGCGTCCGGCGCACGTAGTAGGCCTTGAAGTCGATCTTGCCGTTCCGCTCCCGCTCGGTGAGGAGGAGGCGGGTGATGAGGTACGCGCTCAGGACGAAGAAGACGGGGACGCCGTACATCCCGGCGACGCGCGAGGCGCCGAGCCAGGGATCCATGCCGGGCTTGACGCTGACCGCGTGGGTCCACCAGACCATGAGGAACGCCACGGTCCGCAGCCCATCGAGGGCGGGCAGGTAGAACCGGGAAGCCGGAGCGGGTTCGGGGCGGGCCGTGGCGTCCATAGAGGGGCGACAGGAGTGTTCCACACTTCCGACGCGGCGGGTACAGTGATTCGCGCCGTTCCACCATGGTCAAGGTCGTTCACGTCATCGATTCCCTTCGCGGCGGCGGGGCGGAGCGGCTCCTCGAGACCACGCTGCCCACGATGCGCGCCCACGGCGTGGAGCCGGCGGTCCTGTACTTGAACGACGAGGCGGCCTGCCTGCCGGGGCTCGCGGCGGCGGGCGTTCCCACCCTCTGCCTGCGTCCGGACGAGCCCACCGGCTTCCGGGCGTTCCAGCGCTCCCGCGACCAGCGGGCGGCGGACGCCGAGCGGGCGGGGGCGTTCTGCCGGGAGCATGGAGCCCAGGTCCTCCACGCGCATCTGCACGCGTCGTACCTTTTCGCGCCGGGGCTCGCCCGGCGGCTCGGACTGCCGTACGTGGTGAGCGACCACCTCGCGGGCGACCCTTGGCAGTGGGTCAGCAGCCTGAACGGGCGCTTGATGCGGCGGCTGTACATCCGATCGTACGCGGGGGCGGCGCGGGTGGTGTGCGTCTCGGCGGCGGTGCGCGACCACCTGCGGGACACGATGGGGCTGAAGCGGCTTCGGTACGAGGTGGTCGAGAACGCGGTCGACGACCTGTTCTGGACGCCCGTCCCCGAGAGCGGCGCGCGGCCCTACGACGTGCTGCTGTGCGGACGGCTGAGCAACCAGAAGGGCTACCCGTTCGTGCTGGAGGCCCTCGCGGCGCTGAAGGCCCGAAGACCGGGCTTCCGGGCGGGGATCGTCGGCTCCGGCGCGCTGGAGCGGGAAGTCGGCGAGTGGATCCGGGAGTTCGGGCTGACAGGCAACGTCGAGATGCTGGGGCGGAAGACGCCTTTGGAGGTGCGCGGCCTCCTGGACGCCTCGAAGGCGTACTTTATGCCGAGCGCCGCCGAGGGGCTCGGGATCGCCGCCGTCGAGGCGCTGGCGCGGGGGCTGCCGTCCGTTCTGAGCGAGATCGCGGTGTTCCGCACCCTCTTCGGCGCGCTGGAGGGCGTCCGGCTCGTGCCGTTCGACACGGAGGTCGCCGCCGCCGCCCTCGACGCGGCGATCGACGAGCCCCGGTACGACCGGCGCGCGGACCTCCGGCCGTACACGCTGGACTCGCACGGCTCCCACATGGCGGCGATGTACGAGTCGGTCGTCGCGCGGTAGGGTTGGCGCCGGTAGGTATAGTTCTCCGTGTCCTCCGAGCCGTCCCGCCCCAAGGTGAGCGTGTGCATCCCCACCTATAACGGAGCGCGCTTCCTCCAGGCCGCCCTCGACTCCGCCTCTGCGCAGAGCTTCGCGGACCTTGAGATCCTCGTCGTGGACGACGGTTCGCGCGACGAGACGGTCGCCCTCGCGGAGGCGCACCGGGCGCGCGATCCCCGGACGGTCGTGGTGCGCAACGCGCAGAACCTGGGCCTGGTCGGCAACTGGAACCGGTGCCTGGAGTTGGCGAAGGGCGAGTGGATCAAGTTCCTTTTCCAGGACGACACCCTGGCGCCGGAGTGCGTCGAGCGGATGCTCGCGGCGACCGAGGGCGGCGAGCGCTTCGTGGTCTGCGCCCGCGAGTACGTCTTCGAGATGCCGGAGGCCGAGGTCGACCCGTTCTTCCGGAACGTCCCGAAGATCACCGAGATGACGGACAAGACCCGCCTGACGCCGGACGAGGCGGCCGAGTTGCTGACGCGCGACTTCAACATGAACGTCGTCGGCGAGCCGATCTGCACCCTCTTCCACGCGGACGTGCCGCGCGAGTTCGGCCTCTACGATCCCCGCCTGCGCCAACTCTGCGACTACGAGTTCGGCCTAAGGGTGATGGGCAACATCGGCGCCGCGCTCACGCCGGAGAAGCTGGTGCGGTTCACCGTGCACGGCTCCTCGACCTCGGCGAAGAACGCGCGCTCGGGGGTGAACGTCTCGGCGGTCGATCTCACGATGATGCTGGAGCGGGTCGCGCACGACCCCCGGTTCCGACGTATCCGGGCCGCGATGGGACGGCGCTTCGCGCGCCTCTTCTACGGGACGCTCTTCCTCCTGGCGAGTGGCCGCACACGCGAGGCGGACAAGCCTTTCGCGGAGTTCCTGGCGACGAATTCATGGACGGCCCGACGGTACCGCCTCGTCGAGAAGGGTCCCTTGAGGGCGCTCGCCGCCGCGCTCCGGCGGAAAGGCCGCTAACCGCGGGGCTTCCAGCGCTCGAACGGCGGCCATTGGCGGCCCCGCCCGTCCGAAGCCTGGGGATGGTTTCGGAACCTCCGTAGCTCATCGTCGAACCTCGCGTAGCGGGCTTTCTCGGCTGCGCTGCGCCTCGGCAAGCCCATGACCTCTAGAACGTACGGGCGCGGAGTCGTGCGTAGGGGGATAGCGACGCCTTCACGCCGGAGGGCGTCGTAGGCGGCGGGCCACTCGCGGTTGGGAAGCACGTCCTCGCCGCCCAGCACGAACGAGGTTCGGTGGCCGCTGAAGAAAAGCTTGCCTTCCGCGAGCCAAGCGGCGCCCCGGTCGGCGTCCTCGCGATTTGGAAGAGCGTCCCGGGAGACCCGAACGACCACGACGAAAACCTCCGCGTCGCCGGGGTCCTCAAGGAGCGCCCGATCGCTCGGGCGGGCCTTCTCCTCGATCATGAAGGCGTGAGCCAGAACGCAGGCGATCACGACCCATAAGGCGATCACCATCAGGATCCCCGGCCCTAGGATCGCGAGAACCACGACCGCGACCGCCGAGAAGGCCATCCCGGCACGGACGAGACGCACTCGAAAGGAGGGCTCGGCTGGAGGGCGCGTCCAGGCGCCGGGGCGGGGTTCCGTCGCCGGAAGCGGAAGTTCGAACGCCCGCCGGATCGCCGATGGATCGTCCTCGACCCACCGGTTCGTCTCGAAGTCGAAGCGCGCCACGCCCGAGAGTGTACGCGCGCCTCTTCGGAGTCCATCGAGCGGGCTACGCCGCGACGAGGGCGCGGTGGTGCTCGTAATGCTCGCTCGCGGCCTGGGTCATGGTGGTGAAGTGCGCGCCCTTGTCCCGGAACCAGCGGATCGTCTCGCGAAGGACGTCGCGCGAGTCCTGGTAGTCGCGCAGGCCGAGGGTGACGACCTCGCAGTCGGCGTTCGCCTCGAAGAGCGGCACGAGGCGATCCATTCCGGCGTCGAGGTAGCCGTGCAGGCCGTCGTGGGTGGCGATGGGAAGGTGAAGGATCGGGCTGTCGCCGGTCCGCTTGAGGTCGGCGGGGTCGGCGTGGTAGGGCTGGTGCGGCGCGCCGTCCCAGTCTACGAACATCCGGTACCGCGCGTCCGGCACGACGGAGGAATCGACCATGATGCCCATCTCCTTAAGATAGGGGAGGTCGGTGGGCAGGAGCGCGAACGCCCCGGCGCGGAAGGCGGTCGCCTTGATGGTGTGGCTTTTGAGGACGTCCTTGGCGAGCCAGAGGATCTCGCCCCGGACTTTCGGGTCCTCGACGTAGCCGCGCTCGTTCTCGAAGTTCACCTTCATGCCGATCTCGTGCCAGGACGGGATGCGGTGGATAAACTCGTGGTGGTAGAGCGCGGTGTTCGCGCTCGGGTCGCGCAGAGAGACGTGGACGAGCCACGTGCAGGGGACGAACTCCTCTTCCAGGATCTGCACGTAATCGGCGGTGTAGCACCGCTCGTGCATGGCCCCTTCGCAATCGACGGTCAGAACGACGTTCGGCATCAGCTTCGATCCTTGACGGCGGAAACCTTGCCCGGCCGGATGTCGAACGTGTAGCGGCCGTCCGGAAGGGTCAGCCCTTTTAGGCGGACCCTCTTCCAGGCTTTCGGCAGGCTCGGCTTCACGCTCAGCATCGCGCCATCGGCAAGGGGCCGGCTCCAGAAGGCGCCGTCCGCCTTCCTGTAGTCTAACCGCAATCCCGCAAAACCGTACAGAACGGTCTGCAGACTTCCGCCCGCGCCCGTCGCGAAGTAGGTCCGGGCAACGTTGCGCTTCTCGCTGAAGGTGAGGAGCGGATGGCGGGTGAAGTCGACCCAGCCCTTGCGCCACGCGTCGTAGCCCCGTTCCGGCTCGCCGATCCGCGCCCAGAGCAGACCGTGGATCGAGTCGGTCATCGCGGGGCCGTTGGCGTTCGTCTTGGGCGCGAAACGCTCCAGCATCGTCCGCGTCTGCGCCTCGGCGGGCGGGTACTGGAGGGGGTAGCAGGCCAGCACGGCGGCGGCCTGCTTGTAGCCCCGCACGGGGTCGTCGTCGTAGGTGAGGAAGCTCGTCGCGTCCTTCGGAAGCTTGTAGGTCTGGGGTCGCCACTTGCGGTGATTCCCCAACCACATCGCGAGCAGGTTCGTGTAGAGGTCGTTGTCTCCGATGTGATTCTCGTCCGGGCTCATCGTGCCTTTAAGCTCGATAAGCCCATCGCCAGAAGGATCGAGTTCCGAGCGTAGGTCGTAGAAAGACGCGCCCGCGTTGACCGCCCGCTCGGCGATCTTCCCAGGGTCGGCGAGTCCGAGGCGGGCAGCCTGGCTCAATCCCCAGAACACGGAGCCGGTGATGTGGTCCTCGAACCGGCTCGGCCCAGGAACGGTCTCCAGGCCAGAAACGCTGGACTCCCACGGGAACTTCGCCGCCAATCCGAACACATTCCGACGGGGCTTCGCCTTCCCGCTTCCGGTCGGCGCCCCTGCCCGAAGCCAGTCGTCCGCGTTCTTGATGGCGGCCGACATCCGGTCAAGGCGGTAGTTCGGAATCTCCCGCGCGAGGTCGGGATCGGTCAGCATGAGGGCGGGAAAGGTCCAGATGTCCGCGTCCCAGAAGACGTGGCCCCCGTAGATGTCGGACGAGAGAGCCATGGGGGCGATCGCGCGCCGGGCTCCGGGCGCGATCGACGCGCGCAGGTAGAACAGGAACGAGCGCACCGCCTGCTGGTCCTCCGCCGGGCCGTCGATCTCGATGTCGCTCGTCCAACGCCGCTTCCACGCTGCGGCGGCGGCCTTGGCGATCTCGTCGTAGGCGTAGGGCTTCGGGGTCGCCTTCTGCACCGCCGCGTCGTCCGTGGTCTTGATCGGCGTGGCCGAGGGGGGGCCGAACGAGAGCGTCCGCTCGAAGGTCGTCGTCCCGCCCGCGCCGAGGGAGCTCTCCTGCACCCGGAAGCCGCCGACCGACGCCCCCGCGCTCCGGGCGGCGGTCGCCTTGTCCATCCGCCACACGACGGTGACCGCGCGCTTGGGCGAGACGGTCACCGCCACCCCCGACTGGTCGTCCGCGCCGAACGACTGCTGGGGATCGTTCGGCCCGCCGTAATCGAGGCTGCGCACCGAGAACGACGTCGGCTTCGTGGCCTTCAGCGTCCACCGCTGGCCGAGAACGCGAGCGGATGGGTGTATCGCCGTCTCGCAACGGACGGCGACGCCCGCTTGGCTCCACTCCGTGGTGAGGACGCCCGTCCGCATGTCGAGGGCTTGGCGGTAGCCCGTGCCGCCGCGCGGGTCGAGCGGCGTCCCGCCGGAGTTGACGAAGTCGTAGTCCTTCTCGCCTTTGTAGAGCTTGTTTCCCACCGCCCAGGTCACGAGAAGGGGATGGGGCATGGGGCGGATCTTCTCCTCGCCCGACGGATCGTACTCGTCGATCATGAAGAAACCCAAGGGCTTCCCGTCGGGACCGAGCCCACCGCCGTTGCGCCCGATCCGAACCCCGATCAGGCCGTTGCCCAGGTAGGCGGGCTCGGCGTTCGCGCCGTCCAGGTTCGTCAGAACCCAGGGGTCGATCGGCGCGGGAGGCGCGGGCTTCGGCGCGAGGGCCGTCTTCGTCGTGGGCGTGTGGCCGCAACCCACGATCAGAACGGCGAGGAGGGGAAACGCGCGGCGCACGCTATAAGGGTACGCGAAGCGGGCTCTCGCGCTCTACGCCGCCCAGGCGCGGAGTTCGGCGATCTCTTTCGCGGTGTACGCGCCGGGCAGGACGCTGAACTCCATCGTCTCGCCCTGGAAGTACTTGGACGCGTAGGCGGTCGCTTCGCCAGCTTGCCCTAGCTCGCCCGTCAGCCCCAGCATCTGGAACGCCATCAACATCTCTTGGAACGTCGGCTCCTCGCCTTCGAATCGCTTGCCCACGACGGGTTTTGTCTCCCATTCGGGCAGGGATGTTCCCCAAGCGGCTAATGTATCGGCGTGAAGACGCTTGAGACGACGCGCAGTCCGTGGACCTACGTGCCGCTCATGTATTTCCTCCAGGCGATCCCGGTCGCTTTAGTGTCCGAGGTCGCGATGATCGTCTACAAGGACCTCGGGGTCGCGAACGAGTCGATCACGCGCTGGACCAGCGTCGTCGCCCTGCCGTGGAGCCTCCAGATGTTCTTCGGCCCCCTGGTCGAGCTCTCGGGCACGCGACGGCGGTGGGTGGTGCGGACGCAGCTCGTCATCGCCGTCGCCCTCGTCCTCATTCCCTTCCTCCTGCGGCTTCCCTACGCGTTCGAACTTTCCCTCGGGGCGTTCCTCGTCGCGGCGACCTTCTCGACGATCTGCAACGCGGCCCAGGACGGCTTCTACCTCCTGGCCCTGAACAAGACGGACCAAGCGGGTTACGCGGGCATCCAGGGCACGTTCTACCGGCTGGGGACGCTGTTCGCGAAGGGGCTCCTCGTCTTCGTCGCGGGCAAGCTAGCCCACACGATGGCCCCCGAGGCGGCGTGGTCGGTCGTCCTGCTCGGCGGGGCGGTGGTGTACGGCGGCCTCTACTTTCTGGAGCGGCGCCAGATCCCCCATCCGCCGGAGGACGCGCTCGCGACCGAGGAGCCCGGCGAGGTGAGGAGCAACGTCCTCCGGACGTTCGCGGTGGTGGGGCTCGGCGTGTCGGGCTACTTCACGGGGAACGCCTTGGTGCGGCTCAGCGCGAACCTCCTCGCGACGGAGGTCTTTCCCAGCATGACGGGTTGGCTTCTCAAGCCCGAGGGCCGGCTCATCGTTTTTCCGGTTCCGGGTCCGGGCGTGGCGGCGGAGATCGTCCAGCTCGTCTTCGCGGGCGCGCTGGCCGTCACGTTCTTCGCGCTCGCCCGGCGCACGATCCGGGGGACGGCGATGGGCCAGACCTTCGGCTCGTTCTTCCAGCAGCCCCGGGTCGTCTCGATCCTCGCGTTCCTCATGTTCTACCGGTTTGGAGAGGCGATGATCATGAAGATGTCGCCCCTCTTCCTCAAGGACGCCCCGAACGCGGGGGGACTCGGCCTAGCGACGGAACAGGTCGGCACGATCAAGGGCGTGGTGGGCGTGTTCGGGATCGTGCTCGGCGGCATCCTCGGCGGCCTGCTCGTTTCACGGGCGGGGCTGCGCCGCAGCATCTGGCCCCTGGCGATCTGCATGCACCTTCCCGGCCTGCTGTACCTTTGGGCCTCGCACGCCCTCCCGCCGGTCAGGGTGATGTACGCCGTCGACTTCGTGGAGCAGTTCGGCTACGGCTTCGGCTACGCGGGCTACACCGTCATCCTCCAGCGCATCGCGCAGAGGGGAAACTTCCGCACCGCGCACTACGCGCTGGGGGTGGGCGTGGGGGCGCTGTTCATCACGGTCGCGGGCGTCCTGAGCGGCGTCCTCCAGTCCAACTTCGGCTACACCGGCCTCTTCGCCGCCGCCGTGGGCCTCGCGATTCCCGGCCTCGCGACGCTCCTGTTCCTGCCCTTGGACGAAGCCTAGGCCGGTGGCGCGCGAGCCCCTTCGCGCGTACCGAGCGGGACGGTGGAGACGAGAGGCTTTCGTCAGGCGTGGTTTTTTCGCGCGAAGGGGCGCGCGCGCCACGCTTCCCTTCGAGGCCGGTACGCTCTTTCGATGGATCTGGGGACGGTCGGGGAGCTAGTCGAAGGGGGCATCGAGGATGGGCTGTTCCCGGGGGCGGCGTACGCGGTGTGGCATGGCGGCGCCTGGGAGCGGCGCTACCACGGCCGATTCACCTACTGTCCCGACGATCCGAAGGTGAGCGCGGAGTCGCGGTGGGACCTCGCCAGCCTGAGTAAGGTCGTCGCGACGACGAGCCTCGCGATGCGGCTCTACGATCGCGAGAGGTACGGCCTCGACCAGCCGGTGGCGGAGATCCTGCCGGAGTTCGCGATGCCGACGGTCACCTTCCGCAACCTGCTCCTCCACGACGCGGGCCTCATCCCCGACCTACCGAACCACCTGATCCGCACCGACGCCGACACCGTCCTGCGCGAATGCCTCGCGGGACCCGCCACCCAGCCGCCGGGAGATCGGATGGTCTACAGCGACGTCGGCATGGTCGTCCTCGCCACCGCCCTCGCGCGGATGGTCCTGCGCCCCTTTCCCGTGGCGATCACGGACGAGGTGTTCCGGCCCCTCGGGATGCGCGACACCGGCTACTCGCCCTGGGCCCAGGGCGAGCGGGAACGGTGCGTGCCAACCTCGCGCGTCGAGCCCTGGCGCGCGGAGATGCGGAAGCGGCGGCTGGGAGAGTTCGGCGCCGCGAAGGCGTTCGGGTCGAACCCCGAGTACATCCAAGGGGAGGTCCACGATCCGACCGCGTTCGTCCTCGGCGGCGCGGCGGGCCACGCGGGCGTGTTCGCGACCCTCGACGACCTGACGCGCTTCGTGCAGTCGCTCGTCGAAGGCCGGGTGGCGCGGCCCGACACGGTCCGCCTGTTCACGACCCGCCACTCGACCCACAGCGCCCGAGCCCTCGGGTGGGACACCAAGTCGGAGACGGGCAGCAGCGCGGGTTCCCTTTTCGGTCCCCGCTCCTTCGGCCACACCGGCTACACGGGCGCCACGATCTGGGTCGATCCCGACGCCCGCCTCGCCGCGATCCTGCTCACGAACCGCGTCCATCCGAACGACGAGGCGAGCCTCGCCCGGTTCAGACCCGCGTTCCACGACGCGGTGGCGCGGGCCATCCTGAAATAGGGTCTACGGTCCGAGCCGTGTCTTCTTCGGCGGCAGGGCCGAAAGGAATCGCCCTGACGAAAGCCCTCCGGCGAGGATCGGCATCGCGACGGTCGCTTTCCCCTTGGCGATGGGCATATTCTCCACAGGCCGACTCTCTAGGATGGGCATTCCGGCTTCGCCTTTGAGCGCAACGGCGACGAGCGTGGCGAGCAACATGGCTCTATAGTAAGCCATGAGCGACGAAAATCCCAACGAACGGCTCTTCGTCGCGGTCGGCGGCGACGACCTATCCGAGGTTGGGAACGCCCTTGCGTCGGGAGCCGACGTGAACGCGCGAAACGAGGAGGGCTGGACGTCGCTTTCCCTCGCCGTGGCCTTCAAATTCGAGAGGATCGTCGTTCGGCTTATTCAGGCGGGAGCCGACATCGATTCGGACGGCGAATCGCTACCCCTCCTCACGAGCGCCGCGCACGATACGGGGGGCGGCGTCGAGGGCGAGCCGAACGATCGAGTCGTCGAAGCGCTGCTCGCCGCCGGGGCCGATCCCCGCTACCGGACTGCCGAGGGTTGGGCGGCCTTGGGAGGTTGCTGCGGAGGAACCTCGGAAAGCGCCTTGAGAACCGCGACCCTGCTGCTCGACCACGGAGCCGATCCGGACGACGTTGGCGCCCCGGACGCGACGCCCTTGATGCAGGCCGCCCAGGCAGGCTCGGGGGCGATGGTCGAGTTGCTTCTCGAACGGGGCGCGGACCCGAACCTCCTTTCCCGAGACGACTCGGACGGGCCGCTGAACATGGCCCGCAAACACGGGCACGCCGCCATCGAGGCGCGCCTTCGCAAGGCGGGAGCCGTCGAACCGGCGGCGATCCAAACCGATCTTCGTACCGCCATCGTCTGGGGCGACGTCGAGGCGGTCGTTCGTCTTGTGCCGGATGACAGTGGCGATCTCTCGCCCCTGCTCTACGACGTCTCATGGCATTGGGATCATCCTGCCATCGTTCAAGCCTTGATCGCTCACGGGGCCGACCCGAACCACCGAAAGGACGCCGAGGACGCCGCCTCCGTCCTCGAAACGGCGGTCGACCTGGAGCGGTCCCGAACGGTCGAAACCTTGCTCGCCTTCGGAGCCGATCCGTTCCGGCACGGTCGGGAGGGCACGATGATGGCGACGGCGGGCGACCACGGCGACGTTCGGACGCTCGCGGCCCTACTCGGTTCAGGCGTGCCTGTCGACGCCGGAGACTGGGAGGGAACGACCGCGCTGATGATGGCGGCGTACGAAGGCCGCGAGGAGGCGGTGCGCTATCTCCTGGAGCGCGGCGCCGACGTGAACCGACACGCCCTCAACAACCATCCCGACTACTACGGCGGGGCCACCGCCCTCATCTATGCGGTGAAGCGGGAGGAGATTCCGACCCAAATCGTTCGGGTTCTGCTCGACGCCGGAGCGGACCTCGAGGCGACGGACGCGGCGGGCAACACGCCATTGATTCGAGCGGCATCGGACGGTTCAGTGGAGACGTTCCGACTTCTCATGGAACGCGGAGCGAACGTCCACGCCCGCGATATCTGGGGGCACTCGGCTATCGATCGGCTGGAGCTCGATCCGAACGAGGAAAAGCTCCAATCGCTTCTCGCCGCCGGTGCGATACGGAAGCCGCACCGCGATCCCGTGAATTTCACCCTCCGACCTAAAGACCCTCTGCTCTAGGCCAGCATTTCCCGCGCGTTCGCCAGGGCGGCCGCCGTGAGATCGCCCGCGAGCATCCGGGCGATCTCCTCGACCCGCTGGGTCTCGTTCAGGCGGACGATCCGGGTGACCACACGGCCGTCGACCTCGCCCTTCTCGATGCGATAGTGGGTCGTCGCGCGGGCGGCGATCTGGGGTAGGTGGCTGATGACGACGAGCTGGTAGTGGGTCGCCAGCTCCTCGAGCTTGCGGGCCATCGTCGTGGCGGCGCGGCCGCCAAGGCCGGAATCGACCTCGTCGAAGATGAGGGTGGGGACGCCCGCGCGGCCCGCGAGGGCGGTCTTGATGCCGAGCATCAGGCGCGAGATCTCACCGCCGGAGGCGATCTTGGCGAGGGGGCGCATCGGCTCGCCCGCGTTGGCGGAGAAGATGAACTCGACGGTGTCCATGCCGTCCTCGTCGGGTTCCCGATCCTTGAAGTCGACCGCGAACCGGGCACGCTCCATCGCGAGGTCGCGAAGCTGCCGCTCGACGAGGGCGGCGAACTCGCGCGCTTTCTCCCGGCGGAGGGCGGAGAGCGCGCCCGCCGTCTTCGCGAGGGCGCGGTCGGCGCGTTCGACGCGGGCGTTGAGGTTCTCCTCGTTCGCCTCCGCGTCCTCCATCCGGGCCAGCTCCTCGTTCACGGAGGCGAGATGGGCGAGAACCGCCGACTCGTCCTCGCCGTACTTGCGCCGGAGCTTGCGCAGGGCGTCGAGGCGGGCTTGAACCTCATCCAGGGTGGCGGGGTCGGCGTCGAGATCGTCGGTGTAGCTCCGGAGGGAGTGGGCGCCGTCCTCCAGGGCGTAGAGGGCTTCGCGCAGAGGCTTGAGGATGTCGTCCACGCCGGAGTCGTAACGGACGATCCCCTCCAGGGTCTTGATCGCGGTCCCGAGCAGATCGACGGCGCAGCCCTCCTGCTCGTCGAGGAGTTCGAGCGCGCCCATCCCGGCGGTGGCGAGCCGCTCGGCGTTCTTCAAACGGGAAAGCTGGGCGTCCAGGTCCTCCGTCTCGCCGGGCAGGGGAGCCACCGCCTCGATCTCCTGGGCCTGGTAGCGCAGCAGGTCGATGCGCTGTTCGCGGTCGCGAAGCCCTTTACGAAGGTCGTTGAGGGCCTTGCGCGCGCCCTGGGCGACGCCGTGCTTCTCGCCGACCTCGGCCAGGAGGGCGGTCGCGGCCTCGCCGATCCAGAGGTCGAGGTAGCCGACGTGCCGCTCGGGATCGAAGAGGGCCTGGTGGTCGTGCTGGCCGTGCAGGTCGACGAGCGACTTGCCGAGGGCGCGCAGGCCCGCGACGGGGGTCATGCGCCCGCCTACCCGGCAGGTGGAGCGTCCCTCCGCCATCACCTCGCGCTGGACGTAGAGCAGGTTGTCCTCCAAGGGGATGCCGAACTCCTCGCACTGGGCGCGCACGTTCGGCGCGTCGGAGAGATCCACCACGACGTTGATGGAGGCTTTCGAGGCTCCGGCGCGGACGAGCTCGGTGGCCGCGCGCTCACCGAGGGCGAGCTCGATGGCGTCGATCATGAGCGACTTGCCCGCGCCGGTCTCGCCCGTGAGGACGGTGAACCCCGGGCCGAGGTCCACCTGGGCGCGATCGATGATAGCCAGGTTCTCGACGGTCAGCTCGACGATCATGGGGCGTCTTTATTTTGACGCCATCGCCCTCGCGACGGGGGCGAAACACGTGGACAAAAAAAGACCCGCAGCGTCGTCGCTCGGGCTTTCGGGTTCTCTCGACGTTGAGAAGGGATCTTTAGAAATGGCGGCAGGAAGGGTCGTCGCCGTCGCCGGGGGAACGGAAGTCGACGACGAAGACGTCCGATTCGTCCTTCCAGCGGGCCCAGTGGTCCGGAAGATGCTCGACGCGGGCGATGGGAACGACGTGGCCGGCCACCTTGAGGTCGTTCGCCGAGTAAGCCCCCGTAATGGGGTGCGTTCGGTAGTAGGCGTCGAGATCTTTGCCGGGGAGTTCGCTGCGGACGAGGATCTGCGTCTCGATGGCGCAGTGGCGGTTGGAAGCGTACTCGTGGCCGCCGACGGTCCGCTGGTCGACGAGGCTCGTCGCCTTCGGAAGATCGAGGGCGTGGACCTTGGAGACGAACGGCAGGCTGACCGCCTGCTTGTTGGAGCTGTAAGCGAGGGCGGCGAAGCTCAGGGCCCCGACGCCATAGGCGACGGCGCGATGAAGGAGTTGGCTCACGGAAAGGATAACGCGCTTAGCAAAACTTAAGTTTCTCCATTCGCGGGCTTTTCTTGGTTTTTTCAAAGCTAAGGGTCGCGACCCACCAAAAAGCCCCCTCGGCCAAGCGACCGAGGGGGCTTTCGAAGACGAGGCGACTACGCCTTGTCTTTGAAGCCGGGCAGACGGCGACCGTTGTAGTAGCCTTCGGCGCTCGCGCAGTGGTTGAGGCGCGTCGGGGAGGCGCCGACCTGGCGGGTGAAAGCGATCTCGGGAAGAGTCGCGGTGTAGTTGGTGCGGCGCAGGGCGGTGCGCTGGTGGCTGTGGCGGCGCTTGGGATTCGGCATGTCTTATTTCTTCTCCCGGTGCAGCGTGTGCTTGCGCAGTCTCGGGTTGTACTTCATCAACTCAAGGCGCCCCTCGGTGTTGCGCTTGTTCTTGGTCGTCGTGTAGTAGTTCTTGCCGTCCTCGGTGCACACCACACGGATGATCTCTCGGGCTTCGCTCTTCTTCGCCATAGGGTTCTCACAAGCCGTCGGAGCCACGAAACGGGGGACAGCAACGGTTATTATGGCCGATGACGGCGGGCGAATTCAACCGGGGACGGTTCGCCGCCCCCTTAAGCCTCAGGGATTCGGCCCTCTAACGGGTTTGGGTCACCTTGCTCAGGTGCCGCGCGGCGTCGGGGTCGAGTCCCTTGGCGCGGGCGGCATGGAGGGCGGTCCACTGGGCGAAGGGGGCGTCCCAGAGCGGGCGGTACTCGTCGGCCACGCCCTCCGGCACGGGGGCGGCGACGATCTCGCAGCCCTGCTCCGCGAGGCCGGGCCGCTCGCCCTCGAAGGAGAGGGCGGCGCTGCCGTGGCCCGCGAGGGCCTTGGGGCCGTGCTCGAAATCGGCGGTGGAGTAGGCCTTGCAGGGCACGAGGGCGCACTCCATCAGCTTCAGGGCCGTCTCGTGCGCCGTCGCGAAGCCGTAGCCCCGTCCGAGGGCGAAGACGGGCGCGCTCCGCATCACCGCCCCGCTCGCGGCGACGGCCGCCGTTTCGCACCGCTCGATCCAGGCGTCGTCGGGGAGCTGACTCTCGCCGAGCGCCGCCCCGAGGGCACGGACCAGCTCCAGCATCGCGAGGAGCGAGGCGGTGTAGGTCTTCGTCGCCGCGAGCGCCCGCTCGAGACCCGCCCCGAGCAGCACGGGGACGTCCGTCTCCGTCGCGAGGCGGGAGCCTTCGGTGTTCGTCACGCCCACGGTCGGATGGCCGTCGGCCCGGAGGGCGCCCAGCACCTCGGCGATGTCGGGGGCCGCGCCGGACTGGGAGATCCCCACGCCGAGGCAGTTCCGGTACCGGACGCGCGTCCCGAAGCGGGTCAGCACCGACGGAGCGGCGAGGCTGACCGGGATGCCCAGGTGGACCTCGATCAGATAGCGGGCGAAGAGGGCCGCGTGGTCGCTCGACCCGCGCGCCGCCAGCAGGACCATGTCGAACGGGCGTCCCCTGAGCGGCGCCAGGGCCTCCGCGTAGGCCGCGCTTCGTAAGACCGAGGGCTGTTCGCGGATCTCCCGCTCCATGTGCTGACCGAGCATCGGGCGTTAGGTTACAGGAAAGAGGATGGGAGAAGCAGGGCGGAGGGAAGAACGAGCTTCCTTTTGGCGCTCATACCCTTGGCTCCCCTCGAACTCCCTCGCGGCCTCCGTGAAGCTTCAGCCGAACCGGCTCGGTTCGCTGACCGCCGAGCGCGCCGTCCTTCTTCACCGCGCAGGCGAGATCCTGAACGACCCTGCGAGCGGACGACCAACGTAAAAGGGACTATGGGAGGCGGTTCGAGAGGGGGAAGAACCTTTTGCGAGGTCTCGCCACTGCGGGCGGTCCGCAGGATCCTCGCGGCTCGTCCGGCGGGACGTGAGCTTCGCGGCGAACTTTTCTCGCGCGGAACGTCGATCCGCCTGCGCCGCGAGCGACCATTCATCGAGAGACGAATGAAGACCTTTCTGTGCCTTGGCTATCTCGACGCCCCCGCCTTCGACCGCGTCCCCGAGGAGGAGAAGCGCGCCATCCTGGAGGCCTGCGCCGCGCAGTGCGTCCTCTTCCGGGCGACCGGCAAGGTGTGCGCGGAGGAGGCTCTGCAGGGGCCTGCCCGCTCGATCCGTCCGCGTGGCGGCAAGCCCATGGTGACGGACGGTCCGTTCGCGGAGACGCGGGAGGTCCTCGGAAGCTACTTCGTCGTCGAGGCGGAGGACATGGACGAGGCCGTCGCCATCGCCTCCTTGCACCCCGCCGCGATCCTCGGCGAGGCGTACGGCTTCGGGATCGAGGTCTGGCCTATTCGGTGACCGACGGCCGCTTTGGGGGGCTGGATCGCGCCAGCGAAACGAAGCCGACGTTGGCGCGGCAAGGTCACGGTCACGATCACGAACGGGCCCCGGCTCACGGCCCAGTCCGCTCCTCGTGAGCCGAGACGGCGAGCGACTCTCCTCCCAAAGGCCAAGTGGGAGCATCGAGCCTCAACGGCGCCATCCGCCAAGCACGTTCTCGTCCTTCGTTCGATTCGGCTCCCTCATCTCCGGCGTCCCATCCCCTCTTCCCTGCTATCCTTCGCCCATGCTGTCGCCGTTGACGCTGCTGGCCTTTGCCGACAACCGCCTCATCCTCTTCGACCAGTCGGACTTCGGGGCGAAGAAGGGCTGGTACGTCGCCCTCGAGAACCAGGGGCCGGACGGCGCGCCGCTCGGCGTCGAATCGCTCCGGCTGATCCTGGCGGTGGGCGACTCGACGCAGTGGCGGTTCGCCGAAGCCAAGGGCTTTCGGATCGGGCAGAGCCTCGACGTCCGGGCGCACGTCGGTGCGGACGGCTCGACCCTGAGCATCGACGGCAAGGAGGTCGGGCGGATCGACGCCGCGCCCGCCCCGCAGGCGGCGCCGATCGTCGTGGGCCGCTTTCCCGAGTGGGCGCTCGCGCCCACGACCTACCGACTCGCGCGGGGCGCGTACCGGATCGGATCGCGGGCGGGAGGCTTCCCGCCCGCCGCGATGGAGGCGTTCGAACGTCCTTTGGAGACGCGGATCGAGTCGCCCGCGCTGACGACGGCGGACGTCGCGATCCACGTCGCGATCACCCCGCCGCCCACGCTGAGGAAGGGCATGATCGACGCCTACGGCCAAGCGGTCGGGGCGGAGCCGCCGAACCCCGTCCGCTCCGACGCCGACCTGCGCGCCGCGATCGCCGACGAGGCGCGGCGCGCCGCGACCTGGAAGCGCGATCCTCGCCTCGACCCGTACGGCGGGGTGAAGGGCGCCGCCAAGCACGAGAAGGCGACGGGCTTCTACCGGGTCGTGAAGCGCGGAGGCAAGTGGTCGCTCGTCTCGCCGTCGGGCAATCCCCTCTTCTACACCGGCCTCTGCACCGTTCCCGCACCCAGGTGGGACATGACGCCGACCACCGGGCGGGAAGACCTGTTCGCCGCCCTGCCCCCGAAGGGCGACCTCTGGGCCCACGGCTCCTGGAGCGACGACGCCGACTACTTCACCCCCATCGGCTGGAGCCTGAGCCGCAAGTACGGCGAAGGCTGGCCGGCGAAGGCGGCCGCCTCGATGAGGACGCGCCTCGCCCAGTGGGGCTTCAGCGGCATGGGCAAGTGGTCGGAGCCGGTCGCGGGGGTTCCGCGCGTGGTGGTCCTTTCCGCCGACTGGCCGAAGCTCGGACGTCACCTCGATCCGTTCGACGCCAAGGCCCGCGCGGCGGCGCGGGCGAGCCTGGAGCGGCAGCTCGCGCCCCTCAAGGCCGACCCGTGGGTCGTCGGCGCCTCCATCGGCAACGAGTACGACGAGATCGTCACCCTCGACGAGATCGCCCGGCTTCCCGATTCGCCCGCGAAGACGGCCCTCAAGGGACTCGAGCCCGAGGCGGCGCGGCGCAAGTACGCGGCGGCCTACTACCGATTCCTGTACGACACGGTCAAGGCGATCGACCCGAACCATCTGTACTTCGGCTTCTGGATCTCCATCGGCTGGTGGCAGAACGAATACGACTGGGACCTCGCCGCGCCCTACTGCGACGTCGTCGGCTACGACCGCTACAGCGACGCCTACGCGGGCATGGAGGCGCGGCAGAAGCGGACCGACAAGCCGACCTTTCTGGGCGAGTTCGCCTATCCGGCTTGGTACGGGGGGACGCGAGGCTACGGCCGTTACAGCGTCTTCGTGGAGACCGACGCCGATTCCGGCCGGAAGTACGCGCAGACGGTTCTCGCCGCCGCGCGAGATCCCTACTGCGTCGGCGCGCTCTGGTTCCAGTACCGCGACGAACCGATCACCGGGCGCGGCCCCGGCAAGGGGATGCAGGCGGCCCAGGGCGAACACTACGCGTTCGGCTTCGTGGACTTGAACGACCGCCCCAAGTGGGATCTGGTGACGCGAGCCCGCGAGGCGAACGTGAAGCTGATCGGGAACCGGAAGTAGGAGACAGGGTCGTCCAAGGCCCGCCCCCGGTCCCGTTCCTAGGCTCGTTTCCCATGTCCCCTTCCTTTTTCCCTGTATCCTCTCTCCCGTGTTCGTCACGTTCGAGGGGCCCGAAGGGGCGGGGAAAAGCACGGCGCTCCGGGCGGTCGCGGCGGGGCTCCGGGCGACGGGGCGACGGGTCGTGGAGACCCGAGAGCCGGGTTCGGGCGAGGTCGGCAAGGCGATCCGGGCGATCCTTCTCCATGGCGGCGACCTCGAGCCTCGCGCCGAGCTGCTCCTGTTCCTGGCGGACCGTGCCCAGCACGTCGCCGAGATCGTTCGTCCCGCCCTCGCGCGCGGCGAGATCGTCCTGTGCGACCGTCACGCCGATTCGACCTTCGTGTACCAGGGCGTCGCGCGCGGCCTCGATCCGACGTTCGTGAAGGCGGGCAACGCCTTCGCCACGGGCGGGATCGTGCCGGACCTCACGGTCCTGTTCGACCTTCCCGCCGAGGTCGGCCTCGCGCGGCTCCAGAATCCCGACCGAATGGACGCCTTGCCGCTGTCGTTCCACCAACGGGTACGTCAAGGCTTTCTCGACCTCGCCGACGGCGAACCCGGGCGCTTCCGCCTCCTCGACGCGACCCAGGGGCCGCAGGAGGTGGCGGAGCGGGCGCTGGCGATCGTACAGGGAACGCTCGCCCCCTAGGATCTTTGCCGGTTCTCGTGGTCCCCTCGTGCGCGACTCTCCACAAAACCTAAACCTCTCTCAGGCTACGGTTTTCCCGCGCCGCCGCCGATAGAAAAAGGAGTGCTGCTCAGGATCAAGACCTTTCGCAACGTCCGTTCGCGCGTCTACCGACCGGACGGGGACGTCGCGATGGCCGGTTGGGTCAAGAAGCTCGAGCAACATCTGGTGGTGATCCGCCTGAACGCCTACACCTCGCTCCAGGTGGGGGAACGCCTGAACGGGGAGTGCAGCGGGGACGGCGTGTCGGCCCGCTTCGAGGGCGTCGTGGCGAGCCAGGCCGGTCAGGACGTCACGGTCTACTTCACGAACGCCCTGACGTACGAGCCGTCCGACACGACGATCCGGATCAAGGCGGAAGGCGTCGACGGAAAGCTCACCGAGGGCGTCAACACGGTCGACCTCCTCGTGATGGACATCTCTCCGGGCGGGCTCGGGGGCATCGTCGAGCGGCCCATCGGCATGGGCGTCCTGATGGACATGTGCATCCTGAAGGACGCGGAGCAGATCCGCGCCAAGGTCAAGGTCATGAACTGCCGGATCAACCAGGACGGTTGCTACCGGGCAGGCTTTACGATCGTCCAGATCGGCCGGCTCGACGAGGCCCGCTGGACGCGGCTCATCGACCGGATGATGGCCGCCTAGCGGCGCAGAACCTGAGCCAGCAATCCTCCCAGGAAGGCGCGAGCGCCTCTCCTCCCGACCCTATAGGGTCGGCCCCGAAAGCCGGTAGAAAAAACATGCCTCTCTTCGCCTTGCCTTCGTTCGACTGGAAGCCGATCCTCGAGCTGCGCGCCCGCTTCGAGCGGCGCACCGACCGCGACTTCTCCGGGGCCCAGAGCGACGGAAGGAACGACCTCTTCAGCCGAGCCCGGATCGGCGCGGGCTTCACCGCCGGAAAGGTCAAGGGGCAGTTCGCGTACCAGTACGCGCACGACGAGGAGTGGGCCGACGTGGCCAACCTCGCGCTCTGGCGCAGCGACGTCCTCCTCGCCTTCGGGCAGACGGAGGTCGGCCCCGGAACGCTCACCTTCGGTCGTCAGCGCATCCGCTACGGGAGCGACCGACTCCTCGGCAGCGCGGAGTGGAACAACGTCTCGATGGCCTGGGACGGGGCGCGCTACGGCCTCGGGCGGTTCGACGCCTTCGCCGTGAAGATAGGCGTCAACCCGCTTCCCGACGACACGGTGCGGCTCGTGGGCGCCGCCTACACGGAGGGCACGAACCAGACGCTGGCGATCTACAAGCACGACGAACGGGGAAGCAAGCTCGACGAGCTGACGGTCAGCCAGCTCGTCCGCGCGAAGTTCGGAAAGATCGCCTTCGACGCCGAGGTCGCCGGGCAGATCGGCCACCGTGACGGCAGACGGAAGCTCGCGGGGGCCTTCGACGCGATCGTCACGGCGCCGATCGCGCCCAAGCTGTCGCTCTCGGTCCAGGGTAGCGTGGCGAGCGGCGGCGGCCACGGCGACACGACGAACACCTTCGACCAGCTCTATCCCAGCGGCCACGACCGCCACGGCCTGATCGACCAGACCGGGTGGAAGAACGTCCGGGACTTCGGCCTCTGGGTGCGTTACGAACCCGACAAGGCGACCTCCTTCAAGCTCCAGTACCACGGCCTCGCGCTCGATTCGGCGCGCGACGCCTGGTACGCCTCCAACGGGCGGCAGAACGGAAAGTTCGTCGATCCCACCGGCTCGCGGGGCCGCGATCTGGGCGACGAGTACGACGTCGACATGAGCCGGAAGCTCAACGTCCACCAGTCGTTGCGGGCGGGGATCGGCCTTTTCGTCCCCGGTCGCTTCGTGCGGTCCTTCACCGGCTCGGCGACGAAGGACCAGGTCTGGGGCTACGTCCAATGGGGCTATAGCTTCTGAACCCCGCTGGACGTAGCCTGGGGGATCTCGCCCGCGAGACGCCCGCACAGCGTTCGGTCGGGCTCGTCCCTGTGCGCGCTCTAAGCCGACCTTGACGTAAATTGCGGGCGTGGCGATAGGGCCTTGAGAATCCTGTCACTACTACCGATAGCCTAGGTTAAGCGCCGTCCTCGCCTTTGGGTCGGGACGCCGGGAACACCGCATGACCTGGTTCTACAACTTACGGATCGCAAAGAAGCTCGGCTTGGGCTTCGGCCTCTGCATTCTTCTCACCGGCACCATCACGACGCTGGCGGTGAACGGCCTCAACCACACCAACGGCGAGATCAACGCCATGGCGGGCGGTTCAGTGAGCGCGCTCGACAGCTTGGGCGACTTCGACGGCGCCGCGCGCCAGTACCGCATCCGCCAGTACCGATACATCGGTACGAGCAATTCCATCGACCGGGATCGCCTGAGGCGCGACCTCGACGAGATCGCCGCCCAGGCCGACAAGGGCTTCGAGGCGATGTCCAAGCTGCTCAACGGCGGCTCGTCCTCGACGAGCCGGGCGGTCGAGGCCCTGGGCGAGTCGTGGAAGGAGTACAAGGCTCAGAACGACGAACTGATGCCGCAGCTCGCGAAAGCGACGCCGAGCGCCGCCTTCGCCCTCTTCGACAAGCCCAGCAGCGCGATCTTCAAGGGCCAGTACCAGCCCCAGGTCAAGGCCTTGCGCGAAGAGGCGGTCAAGAACGTCGAGGCCGACCGGGCCGCCGCGACGAAGGCGGTCGCCGCTCTGCGTGTGGAACTGATCGGCCTGACGCTCGCCTGCGCCTTGGCCGGAATCGGACTCGCCGCTCTGACGACGCGCTCGCTGAAGCGACCGATCAAGGAGCTTTCCGACCGGCTGAATTCGGTGACCGACAACTGCGTGAAGAACCTTTCCGAGGGCCTTGAGGCCATCTCCGGCGCCGTTCTGACCCGCGAGGTCGTTCCGGTCACGACGCCGGTCCCGATCTTCGGCAAGGACGAGGTGGGCCAGATGAGCGAGACGTTCAACCGGACGCTCAACCACCTCCAGGAGTCGATCGGCTCCTACAACAAGGCGCGCGTCGACCTGAGCCGGATCATCCTTGAGGTCGCCCAGTCGGCGACCCACGTCCAGGAGACGAGCAACGAGCTGGCCCGGGCGACCCACGAGGGCGGCAACGCCAGCGGCGAGATCGCCCAGGCGAGCGAGAAGCTCGCCCGCAGCGCCACCGAGACCAGCGGCACCGTCGAGTCCCTCGCGGCGGCGATCGGCGAGCTGGGCCGGGCCAACGCGTCGATCGACGCCATGGCGGCGGACGCCCGCAACATGGCCGCCGTCGCCCAGGAGGGCAACGGCGCCGTCGACCGCACGATCCACGCCATGGGCCGGGTGCGTGCCCAGGTCGAGACGAGCAGCGTGAAGGTGACCGAGCTGGACGCCAAGGGCCACCAGATCGGTGCGATCATCAAGACGATCGAGAACATCGCCGAGCAGACGAACCTTCTCGCCCTCAACGCGGCGATCGAGGCGGCCCGCGCCGGAGAGCACGGGCGGGGCTTCGCGGTCGTCGCGGACGAGGTCCGCAAGCTCGCCGAGCAGTCGGCGGTCTCGACCCGCGAGATCGCGGCCCTCGTCGAGGGGGTCAGTTCGGGCGTCCGGGAGACGGTCTCCGCGATCCAGGCGACGAGCCAGGAGGTGGAGCTGAGCACGGAGGCCACGAACGCCGCCGGCAGCGCGCTGGGCCAGATCGTGGCGGTGGCGCAGTCCGTGGCGGAGAGCGCCGTGAACGTCGCCATGCGCAGCCGCGAGGTCTGCGTGACGATGGAGGGCGCCAGCGGCCAGGTCGGTCTCGGCATCTCGAGCGTCGCGGCGGTGAGCGAGGAGACGGCGGCGGGCGCCGAGGAGCTGAGCGCGACGATCCAGGAGATCGCCGCCTCCGCCCAGGAACTGAGCGCGATGAGCGAGTCGCTCGACCAGTTGGTCGCCAAGTTCAAGACGGAGAAGCGGGGCGTCGCCGCCGCCGCGAAGGCGGAGGCCGAGGCGTCCGGTCGGAACCACCTGCGCCTGGCGGCGTAGGCCACGAAAGCCACGGTTCTCCGGGCGGGGGCGGAAGGTCGATCGACCTTCCGCCCCCGCCTCGTTCTCTCGATCGCTCTTCGACCTACCGTTATTAGCGACATAGAATCTTGCGTCATCGCACGTTTGACCCTCCTAGTGGCTACTTTCGTCACTTCAAAGAATCTCAGCGAGTACCGACAAGCAGGTCATGGATCGCCGCCCGTAAGACGGGTGAGGCACCGATGAATCTCCATGAATGCGTTTCACAACCTTGGGATCGCCAAGAAGCTCGGCTTCGGTTTCGGTCTCTGCATCCTTCTCTCCGCCGCCGGTAGCGTGAAGGCCCTGTCGGGCTTCAACGCGATGGGCAGATCTCTGGTCGCCGTCGCCGACGACGCCATGGACGCGACGAAAGCGGCGGGCGACGTCGACGCCGGGATTCGGGTTTACCGAATCCGCCAGTACCGCATCGCGGGCGAGACCGATCCCGTGAAGAACGCCGATCTGGTCAAGAAGCTCTCGAAGGCGCGTTCCGACGTGGAAGCGGGCCTCGGACGACTCGCCAAGATCGACGGTCCCCAGCACGCCGAACTGATCGCGGCGCGCGACAAGGTCAAGAAGATCTGGAGCGAGTACAGCGCCCTTAACGACCGCCTGATCGGCCAGTATGGGAACGCCACCACCGACAAGGGCTTCCGGCTCGTCGAGGACAACACGAGCAGGCCCTTCAACGAAGGGCTCACCCCTGCCATCGCCGAGCTTCGAGACGCGACGACCCACGAGGCGCAGGCTTCCAAGAAGGCCGCCTTCACCGAACTGGCGTCGGCCCGCGCCAGCGTCGTCGTGATGGCCGTTCTGGCGGCGGGCTTGGCCCTGGCGTTCGCGGTGTGGATCACGCGCGCCATCAAGGGTCCGATCCTCGCGCTTTCCGACCGGTTCCGGTCGGTCTCCTCGCACTGCGTGGCGGGGCTCGCCAAGGGTCTCGACGCGATGGCCCAGGCCGACCTGACCCACGAGGTGATTCCGGTCACCACGCCGGTGCCCAATCCCGCCAAGGACGAGGTCGGCCAGATGACCGAGACCTTCAACACGATGCTGGCCCAGCTTCAGGCTTCGATCGGCTCGTACAACTCGGCACGCCACGAGCTCGGCCATCTGGTCCAGGAGATCGCAGCCTCGGCGAGCCAGGTGCGCGAGACGAGCGGCAGCCTCGCGGCGGCGGCCCAGCAGGGTGGCACCGCCAGCGGCGAGATCGCCCAGGCGAGCGAGAAGCTCGCCATGAGCGCCACCGATTCGAGCGGCACCGTCGAGGGACTCGTCGCCGCGATCACGGAGATTCGCGAGGGCGCGCTCGACAGCGCCCACCGTCTGGGCTCGGCGAAAAGCGATCTCACCGGCGCGAACGCGGTGATCGAGAACGTGGCCCAGAGCGCGCAGGGCATGGCCCAGGCGGCGGAGATCGGCAACCGGGCGGTGGTCCGCACCATCGAAGCCATGGGACGCGTTCGCAGTCAGGTCGAGACCAGCAGCGAGAAGGTGACGGAGCTGGACGCAAAGGGCCGTCAGATCGGGCAGATCGTGAAGGCGATCGAGACGATCGCCGAGCAGACGAACCTCCTGGCCCTCAACGCGGCCATCGAGGCGGCGCGGGCGGGCGAGCACGGGCGCGGCTTCGCGGTCGTCGCCGATGAGGTCCGCAAGCTCGCGGAGCAGTCGGCGGTCTCGACCCGAGAGATCGCGCAACTCGTCGAGGCGGTCAGCGCGAACGTGAGCGAGACCGTCCGGGCGATCGAGGCGACCCACGGCGAGGTCGAGCAGAGCGCGAAGGCCACCGAGGAGTCCGGCGTGGCCCTCAGCGAGATCGTAGCGTCGGCGCAGACGGTCGCCCAGCGGGTCAAGGAGGTCGCCCAAGGCAGCCAGGCCGTTCGCATAGCGGTCGAGAGCGCCGCCGACTCCGCAGAGAAGGCGGAGCGGGCCAGCGAAGCGATGAGCGAGTCGAGCCAGCTCGTCGCGGGCTCGATCACGAACGTCGCCGCGATCTCGGAAGAGACGGCGGCGGGCGCCCAGGAGTTGAGCGCGACGATCGAGGAGATCGCCGCCTCCGCCCAAGAGCTGAGCTCCATGAGTGAAGCGCTGGACAGGCTGGTCGCCCGGTTCGTCGTGGAGAGCCCGACCCAAGCGTCCCCGGCGCGGGGGCGAAGTCACCTCCGTATTGCGGCCTAGGTTTAACGGCGCTTCTTTCGAGGACACCCTTGCGGCGACACGGAACATTGCGGTTCAAGGGTTCCTTACCGACGCTCGCCCTGCGAGCGGTAAGGAAAGGGAGGAGGAAGACCGAAAAAAGGTCTACAAACTCTCGCGACGCGAGAGCCGTGGAACCATGGACGCCTTCAACAATCTAGGAATCGCCAAGAAACTCGGTCTCGGGTTCGGCCTCAGCGTTCTCGCCTCCGCCATCGCGGGGGCGAACGCGGTCCTCAGCGTGCAGCAGATCGGCGCCGTCGCGCTCAAGAACGCCGCCAGTCCGGCGGCGAAGCAGGCCGCCCTCGCCGAAATCGCCTCGGCGCAGACGCAGGCGGTCGCCTTGGGACTGGTCGCCGCCGCGATCGGGACCGGTCTCGCGATCGCGATCGCCCGGTCGATCAAACGCCCCCTCGGCGAGCTGATGCCGCGTCTGATATCCCTCTCGCAGAACTGCGTTCCGGGTCTCGATAAGGGGCTCGGAGCGCTGGCGAACGCCGACCTGACCTATGAGGTCGTGCCCGTCACGACGCCGGTGCCCAACCCCGGCAAAGACGAGATCGGTCAGATCAGCACGCTGTTCAACGGGATGCTGGCCCAGATGCAGGGGGCCATCGTGTCCTACAACACGGCCCGTCGGGAACTCGGAAACACCGTCGGCGAGGTGGCCGCCGCCGCGCGGCAGGTTCAGGAGACGAGCGCGGGCCTTGCCGCCGCCACCGAGCAGGGCGGCACCGCCAGCGGCGAGATCGCCCAGGCGAGCGAGAAGCTCGCCATGAGCGCGACCGACGCGAGCGGGATCATGGATGGCCTGACCGCTAAGGTGGGCGAGATCCGCACGGGTTCCGCCGACAGCGCCCAGGGCCTGGAGGCGGCGAGCCAAGACCTGGCGGGAGCGAGCCGAGCGATCGAAGGCGTGGCGACGAGCGCGCAGAACATGGCCTCCATCGCCGAGGCGGGCAACCGCGCGGTGGCCCAGACGATCCAGGCGATGGGCCGGGTCCGGGCGCAGGTGGAGACGAGCAGCGCCAAGGTGACGGAGCTGGACGCCAAGGGGCGCCAGATCGGCACGATCGTGAAGACGATCGAGACCATCGCCGAGCAGACGAACCTCCTGGCCCTCAACGCGGCCATCGAGGCGGCGCGGGCGGGCGAGCACGGGCGCGGCTTCGCGGTCGTCGCCGACGAGGTCCGCAAGCT